>Ga0155333_135_pt1 | contig 4263 bp, 7 predicted proteins | sample RifCSPhighO2_02_FD_106301 | JGI IMG/M metagenome (GOLD analysis project Ga0155333, IMG submission 106301) | Candidatus Curtissbacteria bacterium RIFCSPHIGHO2_02_FULL_40_16b | reverse complement strand
CGACTACAACAGCAACCGCGCTTGCAGGGTTCAGTCTGATCGGACTTGGTCTCTGGCAGGTGCAAAGAGTTCTCCAAAGAGCCGACAAAAAATCCAAAAAATCCTAAGTTCCCGCTTGACACGTTTTGGCTTAAAAGACTAAATTAAAATATATGCCAAGGACTGTCCGAATCGGCTATTTTTCACCAATTGTTAATTTTCCCGCAAGACGTCTGGTTATCTGGACTTGCGCGGTTGCGGTTGTAGCAATTTTGGCGGTTTTATCCGTCGGTCCATCCGGTGTGCGGGCGGCTAAGTGTAAAATTGTCGTCAATGGTGCTGCTACCCAAAGTAATGTTTCACCCTGTGTTGTGGATCAAACATTTGTCGGCATTGGCAATACAATCGTAAACAGGATTATGGCAAAAGCAAATACCGGCAATAACAATACAGGTGGCGGCGCGATTCAAACCGGAAGCGCCACGGCGATAGTTAAAATCACCAACAGGGTTAACTCAACTTCCGCAGGCAGTGTGGTTATCAACGAAGTTATGTGGATGGGGTCGGGTGAGTCACCTTCCGATGAATGGATAGAGCTTAGAAATACGACATCAGGGGATATCGATCTTTCCGGCTGGAAAATCGAAAATGCTCTTGCCTCAAACGATACAGTGATTATACCAGCCGGTTATACCATACCGGCCAACGGGTTTTTCCTGATCGCCAACTACGATGTTACCCATTCTGACTCTGCCCTTGTTTTGACTGTGGCGGTGGATTTGGTAACAAATATCAGTTTGCACAACAGCTATAGCCAAAACGGCGCTTTGGTCCTCAAGGATGCCGAAGAGACTGTTGTTGACCAGACTCCCGTTCCGGCGGGAAGCGATTGGCCGGCAGGTATTAACGATACGACCAAACAATCAATGGAGAGAAACTTGATTGCCGGTGACGGCAGCGATTTCGGCAGCTGGCACACATGTATTGCGGCAGACTGCAACAGCTCAAGCTTCTGGAAAACTGCCGGCGGCCCTAATTACGGTACACCAAAGGCGGCAAACAGCACTCCTTGAATTGAATTTTGAGCGGTCATGCTATTATTGACATTGGTTTGTGATCGGCACACAATTCCCACATCAATTCAGATTTAGCCCTTTAGCCTCCAAGGCCTGGCCTTGAATGTCTATAATTGTTCAAGAGTACCACGGGTTTTTACCCGTGGGTGAATTGAACAATTACGTACTCGCTGAAGGCGAAGCCGAGTCAGACTCGGCGAAGCCTGAGGATACCACTGCTTTTAAGCAGTGGTAGTTCATAGTAAAAATTAATAAGGTATTGGTTGACTTCAATTGGCTGGAAGAATAAAATACTCAAACTTATTCATATAGATATGAAAATATATCAAAAGAAATCAGTTATTGCACGAGTTATCTACGCTTTTCTGGCGATTTTTTTACTGCTTGTTGGTTTTAGTTTGGTTTTTGCGTCAAGCGCTGATTTTATAAAGTCCAACCAAATATTGTCGGATCAAAAAAATAGCCAGGAACAATTAGGGGTTAAACCCCTAAAGATATTTATTCCCAGTATAGATCGGACACTGGATATTTCTGATGGTTATGTGGTTGACAACCGCTGGACGGTTTCGGAAACCGGAGTTTCGCATTTGACGACGTCTGCTGTTCCCGGAAATAGGGGTAACGCAGTTTTGTACGGCCATAACCGCGATGAGGTTTTAGGGAAACTTTGGAAAGCACAAAATAATGATTTGGTGTATGTGATTCTTAGCGACGGCTCAATTACCAAGTATCAGATTTTCGAAAGACGCGAAGTCGAGCCGAGTCAGGTTGAGATTTTAAATAATGTCGGTGATTCGCGCCTAACAATATACACCTGCAGCGGATTTTTGGACAGCGCAAGGTTTGTAATTGTTGGAAAGCTGATCTAGAAATTGCCAATTTGGCAATAATTTGATAATATTCTGGCTGTATGAAGACCAACGAACAATATTCCTTTAGAGTGATTTTTGAAGTGGATGAAGATGGGTATCATGTATATGTCCCAGTTCTTGCCGGTTGTCATTCTTGGGGTAAGACATTAACAGAAGCTAAAAAAAATATCAGAGAAGCAATCAAATCACATATAGCAAGCTTAGTAAAAGATAACGAAGATGTGCCGTCTGATGAAGGTTTGGAAACCTTCGAAACTTTTTCTTCTGCTGACATCAAACAACTGTCAGTATAAATGGCAAAGCTGGCTTCAATAAGACCCAAAGACTTAGTTCGCGCAATCGTCAAGGCAGGTTTTTACAAACATCACCAAGTGGGCAGTCATGCCACTTTTAAACACAGTGACGGCAGGAGAGTAACTATTCCACTTCACAATCGGGAACTCAAAAAAGGCCTGCTCCATGGAATTTTGAAAGATATTGGTATGAGTGTTGAAGAGATAAAAGAACTGATCTAGTCGGATTTTTAGATTCGGCAAGGTTTGTAGTTGTAGGGAAGTTAATTTGACTTTTTGAGGCTGGGAGTGTAGATTGTTTACAATGGCTGAGCGTAATCCATTTAATCGAAGACCACCAGAAGATGTGTTGGTTCCTGAATATTGGGATGGACATGGATTTAAGGATGATTGTGGATGGGAAAAACCTCAAAAACCCACTAAAGGCGGAAAACAGCCAGGATTATTTGAAACTGTTAGGGGTGAAGCTAGCATTCACAAATTCGCAAAAGAGAAACTCATGAACTTTATGGCCCTTACTGATAAAATGAACATTGCAATGCACGTTAGGACCTTCGCGGATGGAGAGACATTTGATGTTCACAATTTTCCTCTAGGAACGATTATTAGGTTCGAAAAAGAGACGATGCGTTGTTCTGAGCGCGATCAAGAGCCATCTTATGCAAAGGGTGTTTATTTAGGTGTAATTAGTGAGTCACCTACACCGATGGAAGAAAATGGTGAGACGCGCGTACTTGCAACTTATCTAAGGCCATTTGTAACTGCTAAACGCGTGCTGCGTTTTCAGATAAGATTAGCCCCAAATGTTATTCAGATTGGGGTAGTTAATCACGAGAGAAGAAATAATGATGAGGGATATACATTTTGGGATGAAATGATAAGATTTAAATCGCTTGATGTTTTACGGATAGGCCAGGGAATGCCGGAGAAAGACGGGAAAGAGCAAAGTATACCTCAATTGAACCCTGTGACTCAAGAAAACTAATTTGACTTTTTGAGGCTATCACTTTCTCTTAATTAAGGAGTAACCTTACTAGAGTTTTTACTTTACCTTCGACCCTAGACCCTAAACCCTAGCCCCTGCTAAACTGAACTTGTGGCGGCCAAAAAATTTGCACATCATTTTGTTCCGCATCGTCATCCGGATGTAGACGGGCCCTCCGCTGCTGAAAGCTCCGGAAGGGTAATACAGCATCGTGCCCACGCGCTTGGTCACGGTGCTCTTCTTGGTTACGTAATAATTTTCTTTTTAACAATTACCGGATTTTATTTTATTAGGTCGACTGCTCCTCAGATTCTGGGTACTGCCCAATACACAGCCGAGCAAATTATTGAGCTCACAAATATTAAGCGAGCTGAAGAAGGGTTAGCGCCACTTACCACAAACACCTTACTCATTCAGGCTGCACAAGCTAAAGCCAACGATATGATCAGTAACAGTTATTGGGCGCACTTTTCGCCGCAAGGCAAATCGCCATGGAATTTTGTAACGACTGCCGGCTATAAATATATTTACGCAGGTGAAAATTTGGCTCGCGATTTTAATGATCCGCAGAGCGTCATAAACGCCTGGATGGTCTCGCCGACACACAGGAGCAATTTACTCGACAAAAATTTTAAAGAAATTGGGGTTGCTGTTTCGAGTGGAAATTTGACCGGCAGGGAAGGGGTGCTTGTTGTGCAGATGTTCGGCAGTACGCTTTCACAAGTGCCAACTGAGGCCGAGACGCAGGGCGAGGTAAAAGAAACAGAGCCGGTTCCGACAGCAGAGATTGCCAGACTTGGAACTCTGGATTTGCAAGCACAAATTGCACCCACTACCGCTTCGACAAGCTCAGGATCCGCAACTGTGCTTGCCAGCCGTCAATTTTCGATTTCAAAGATGATTGGGTTTGCCTTGGTTGGATTTGTATTTATTTTGTTTGTGGTTGAAGTAGCGGTTGCCTCGAAGAAAAGTCATTTGAGTATAAAGAGTTCGACACTCGCGCATCTAGGTTTGTTAGGATTGGTGCTATTTGCCCTATGGTATGCTGTCCAGGGATC
>Ga0155333_134_pt1 | contig 5007 bp, 7 predicted proteins | sample RifCSPhighO2_02_FD_106301 | JGI IMG/M metagenome (GOLD analysis project Ga0155333, IMG submission 106301) | Candidatus Curtissbacteria bacterium RIFCSPHIGHO2_02_FULL_40_16b | reverse complement strand
AGAGTATCCGGTTTCAATAACACAACAGTGCGCTGCATTGTGACTATATTTTCACCTGTCAACTGTCAACTGTCAACTGTTTACTTATTAGGTTGCTGAAAACCTACCAGCTTTCACGTTCATGGGAAAAGATTGTTGCAACAACACGAGTTTCGCACTTCTCAAGCATCTTCTCCTGTCATCCTGAGGAGTAAAATCGAGTCTGACTCGATGAAACGACGAAGGATCTCTGAACTTAATTCAGTCTTGCGCTATGCAAAAGATTCTTCACTGCACTCAGAATGACAACTGCGAAACTCGTGAACAAACGAACTTTTTGTCATTGCGATCCCGAGCGAGCCCGCTCCGACTCGGAATCGAGGCGAGCGAAGCGAGTCGAGGGAGTGGCAATCTGTTTCAGTCTAAGATTGCTTCGTCGCTGACTCCTCGCAATGACTTAAGGAGAGATTTTCAGCAAGCTCACTTATTTGTTAAAGGGAAAAGTTAAAAGTGTAAAGCATTTAACATCCGGTTAAGTATTCCGAGTTAAATCGAAAGGAGTTATTTTTCCTATTTGGTTTTCTATTCTGAAAGTGAAAACCCCGACATTCATACAAAAGATCGAAGCAGAACCTATTTTTCTAAAGGAGTCAGGGCTTTTATTGCAAAAGTTTTCAGAAGATCCAACCCCCGCCAATCAACGTCGCCTCTTGCGATCAGCGCCCGGGCCGCTCCAACTGTTACTCTCGGGTTATCAATCGCCGTTTTTGGGTCTGTAAGAATTCTTCCAAAAAAACCCAATGACTGGGTCACAAATACCCTTTCATTCCTGCTTAAGGTTTCAACCCACACCTCCCATATTTTGGGCTGTTCATTTTTTTCATTCCCAAAAGGCTTCGCCCGAAATAAACTTAGATTCAAATCATCCACCTTCTCAATACCCGAAATAATTTGTTGGGCTTCACTGGCCATTACTTGATACCTGGCTTCACGCTCCGCTTCTGCTGCTTCAGTTTCTTTAGCCATAATAAATTCGGATTATACTCTTTTTGAAGCTAAATTAAAATCTTTAAGCTATAATTCCTAAACTATGCCTACAGCTCACCAAAGGTGGGATCCGGAAGATGCAAGTGAAGAAGACTTCGAACCAATTAAAACCTCCCGCACAACCAGAATAATCAGGATTATTGTTGCCATCATCGCTATCATCGGAATCCTGCAACTTTCCGGCCTTTACCAATACTCGTTTTTTAAAAGAACTCCCGAGAAACTCGCTCAGAAGCCCTTAGAAGGCCAAATCAGCGAGCAATTAACCGTTCCTCTTTCCATCTACATTGTCAAAAGCGAAACACCTCTTAATTCTTCACGCAACGAGCAAAACGTCCGCGACATTGTTACTGACGCTCAAAACATTTGGCTTCAAGCAGGAATAAACTTGGAAATTAAATCGATTGAGGAAATCCATGTGGGAACAATCGACACGCTTCCCTTATATGCGTATCCTCGTGGGCTAATCAAAAATCTTGAAAGCGAAAAAGATAACAGTATCAAAGTATTCTTTACCAGAACTTTAAATGGCTTAAATGGGATTTCCTACGGCAGATCTGATACTTTGACTATTGCCGACTACACCGCCAACCCCGACTTCAGGGTCCTTGCTCACGAAATCGGCCATATTCTAGGTTTGCCCCACATCAAGCACAATAGCGCCCTCATGTTCAAAGGCGCAAACGGCACGGATTTGAGTTTTGTAGAAATATCAACGGCGAGAAGGTTTGCCAATAACTTTAATTAGCATAAGGATTTATCAACAAGTTTGTATCCTACTTTCACAATTCTCTCAATAGCTTCACTACCGTCTACAATCGGGTCTAGTTTTCTCCTCAAGTAGTAAACATGTGTCTTTAGGGTTTGCATATCAGAATCACAAATTACATCAGTTTGGAGGGCAAAGCATATTAAGTCCTCCTTAGTGACAACCTCATTCACATTAAGAGCTAATAAGCTCATTAATCTCGATTCAACCGGCGCCAGGTGAACACTCTTGCCATTAGCCCGGATGGTATGCTGTCTGGAATCAAATGTAAAATATTCATGATTAAAAACAGGCGAAGGCTCCATAACCCGAACACCGTCAATAGTGTTAAGCGCTTTAACCACACTTGCCCTTTGCTCTTCTGGAAATAAAAGTATCATCGAAACCCGCTCTCCAGCCATGATAAATGAAGTTTACACGTCTGGTTAGCCAGAAGTCAAGACAAGTTTTTCGGGATCTATTACGCTAATTGATTGAAAAAACCTATTGTTATCTCGATATGCTTTTGCCTGACTATGCCACTTGAATATACCAGCTCCTCGATTAGGGTCAAGAGCCCACTTTTCCATACCCTCATTGGCAGTAAAAAGCGAATATAAAACAGGCTCGTGCAAATAAACCGCAACTCTTTGCATTACTTCGCGTGCAACTTTATAAACGCGTGTAGTGTCTCCTTCCCTTTTCTCTCTGCCTATATAACTAAAAAGGCCGCTTCTTGCCAGTATAAAACTTCTGCCCTGATCCAGTTGCAGGTTTAATACTTTGTTCCCAAATTCTATAACAAACACATTATCTTCCGTATCAAAAATTACATCTTCAACTTCTAAAATGTCTTGCGGTAAATCATAAAAAGTAATGGGGTTCTCTCGAGCACCTCTGGAGTCTTGTGTTATTTGTACAGGTTCGGTAGGAGTTATAGCTTCTACCATTTTATACCAGTTTTGACCGGCGCCTAAATTATACGCTGTTTGTAAAATGACTGCTTAAATTTAGTATGTTAATAACCTATTGTTAAATGGTTAAAAGCTAAAATGGAGTTAAAATTAAAATTACGCGAGGAATTTGAATTTCACAACGGGCTTCATTCGCCCCCACCAGTTTCCCAAACCTAAAGTGTTGCCGCTATTAGAAGCAGCTAACCCAATTAAGACCAAAGCATAAACTAAATGGTCATCCCAAAAAGGGTTATTTTCAACCGGCAATGCTGCACTGTAAATTAATAACATCATCAACGCTCCGGAAAATGCCGCAATCCTTAAAGCAATTCCCAAAATAAAGGCGATGCCAACACCCAACAAACCCAGCATATACAACCAGTCAACGACAGGATTCCCGGCTAAGCCCTGATAGAAACCTGCAAGCGGACCACTGCTACCGAATTTTAGAAATCCCATTGCGGGAGAACTTCCGCTTAGCCATCCCCTGCCGGCTTCCGTAGCAAAGCCTAAAGCGAACGTTTTGTCTAAAAACGGCCATAAAAAAACCCAACCCATACCAATTCTTAAAATTGCCCATATGTAGTTGGCGCTTGGCATATTTACCTACCAAAATTATTATAGCACTTTATAGTTTCAGGAGTTTCAGGATTTTCAGGATTTTCTCAAAGCGCACCTCTAACCTAACCCACACCGGGTGTGGGTTCGTATTGACACCTCGGGATTTTTTACAGTTTTTAAAGCTTTAATAACTTTCTAAATCTTTCAGGTTCTTTAAACGGCCCGATGACGGCGAGATTGAGTTTGGAATTGGTAAATAAAAACTTCGACAGCCTTAAAACATCAACCGATGTCACCTTGTCGATCTGCTTCAAAATCTCGGCATTGGTGCGCACTCTACCCTCGCCAAGCTCGTCAAGACCATAGGAAAGTGCTACGACCCTTGAATCTTCCCAAGAAAGAATCATTTTGCCTTTGATGTATTCTTTGGCTTTTTTAAGCTCTTTTCCCTCTACCAGACTGCCAGAAATTTTTCTAAAATCCTCTAAAATTACTTTGATGGCTTCATCAATTCTTTTAAGATCAACTCCGGCGGAAGCTGCCAGCGTCCCCGTATCCAGATAACTATCATTTTCTGCACGAATATAATAAGCCAGACCTCTCTTCTCTCGCACGTTTGTAAACAAGCGAGAAGACATACCGCCGCCTAAAATCGTCGCCAAAACCGCGCCGATATATCTGTCCGGGTGCCCAAGTTTGATTCCGCGAAAACCCAAAATTAAATGCGCCTGGTCTGTTTTTTTAAAATAAACATTCAGGGCTTGTTTCCTTTGCGCTTCGGAAATAGGCTTAAAAGCGGTAACATCATGACGTTTAGCTCCCCCAAAGTGTCTCTTTATATCAGCAAGCGCCTTTCCCCGATTAAAATTTCCGGCGAGTGCAACCACCATGTTATGCGGAGAATATCGTTCATTGATGTAGCTAATAAAATCTTGGTGCTGTATTTTTAAAATATTGTCTTTCTTGCCGCCAATTTCCCAACCAAGCGGTTGATCTCCCCAAAGCAAACTTTCATAAACTTCGGCAACTTTAGTCATTGGCGTATCCGAACGCATATTCAATTCTTCAATAATTACGCCGCGCTCTTTCTCAATCTCGCTTTTGTCAAACTTAGAATTCCAAACCATATCCGCCAGCATATCCAGAACCAGCGGCAGATGCCCTGTAGCACTCTTAATGTGATAAGCAGTTGCTTCTTTGCCTGTAAAAGCATTGTAATCGGCGCCAATGGCGTCCAGTGCGTGGGAAATGTCAGAAGCGGTCGGGCGCGCCTTTGTCCCTTTAAAAAACATATGTTCCAAAAAGTGGGAAATGCCGTTGGTTTTTTTTGTTTCGTAGCGCGAACCGGCACCGCACATTACAATCGCGGTCGTGCTCATTACCGACTTAAGAGGTGCAAGAATTACTCTAAGTCCGTTATCCAAAATTAGTTTTTCAAAGTCTTTCATCTAATAAATTTCTAATTTCTAATTGATCTAATTATTCTAATAAAGCACCAATGCATAAATTTACAATTACTTAACTTTCTTGTAAATCGTATTGAAAATCAAATTTAATTCTTTTGCTTCAGTCCATAAAGGCTTAGCTTTCTCTTTTAACTCTGGGACTGCTTTGACTATCATTCGAATAAAGTGTTTCGCTTCTCTGCTTTCTTTTTTGACAATTCCAATTTTATGTCTAAAATCACTTTTACTTTCGGCATCATCCGCTTCGCAG
>Ga0155333_116_pt1 | contig 6155 bp, 8 predicted proteins | sample RifCSPhighO2_02_FD_106301 | JGI IMG/M metagenome (GOLD analysis project Ga0155333, IMG submission 106301) | Candidatus Curtissbacteria bacterium RIFCSPHIGHO2_02_FULL_40_16b | reverse complement strand
ACATAAACCATCGAAACATCAATTGGCCCAACCTCTTCTATCGCCTCGCGCACTGAGTTAAATACCGGCACCGTGTCAACCTCCTGCCCGCCTTTGCCGGGTGTAACACCGGAAACTACCTTCACCCCATAATCAAGCAGTTCAGAGGTTACAGGAACACCACTTCTGCCAGTTATCCCCTGAATTAAAATCCTTGTTTCCTTGTTTACTAATATCGACATACTTGACAACGCAACCTAATTGATTATTCTACTTTAATGATTTAAATCATTAAAGTATTTAGATATGAGATCTCATATTTTTATATCCGTCTGATAATTCAACCATTTTTTTACAAGCCACCGAAATCGGTGTTTCCGGTCCAAACAAATGAATGTCGAACCCTTCTTTTTTTGCAAATTTAGTAAGCATTTTGTACGCTTCTTTTTGCCTTGGGCCACCACGTCTAATTACGATTGGATAATTTGGTTTCGGACGAACCTGCTTCAACCCCTCGACAAATCCACTCAAAGTTTCGAAAATATCCGTAAAATTGGCAACAGCACCGGCAACCAAACAACCGTTAAGTCCTTTTTTATCGAGTGTAATTTTAGTTAGCTTCTCAACTTTTTCGCGTGGCGGATTACCGCTGTACTCTGTATAATTTGCACATCTTCCGCCTGCCGCCACTACACTGTCCATTATCATTAAGCTTGCCCCACCGCCGGATGCAAGTATCGCAATGTCACCCGCTTCGCCGCGAGGCGAGCCGTCAAATTCAATAAAAGTTGAGCCGGCACTCCCCCTATAATCTTCTTCATCAATTTTGCGCGCATCAATTTCTCTTTTTGTAGGAATCGCCCCTGCCGCACCCTTTGGAATTACATCCAAGCTTTTCTGGCGTACCAAACCATTCCCATCCAAAATTACTTTTGCATCAATCGCCACATAGCCACTTTGTACTTTTGCAATTGGATTAACCTCAACCAAACGACAATCGTAGCGCCAAAATGCATCCCACAACCGCATCAAAAAATCCACAAGTGTTTCATCCTTGCCAATAATTTTCTTGAGATTTCTTTCTTTAAGCCCCTCGAGCGGATTAATTTCGTACTTAATTAATTCTTCGGGATCTTTTTTTTCAACCTCTTCTATATCTATTCCACCTTTTTTAGAAAAAAGCAAAAACGGTTGCTTGGAGCAAGTATCATAGGTAATTGAAGCATAATATTCCTCTTCGATTCTCACCCATTGTGCCAGGTTTATGTAAATAACTTTCTCGTCTTCAAAATCATTCCCCAGCATTTCATTGCAAAATTCAACTAACTTTTTTTCGGATTTAAAAATTTTAACCCCCCCGCCTTTGCCACGCTTGCCGGAAAGAACTTGCACCTTCGCTACAATTGGAAACTTTAGGCGTTTTTTAGCTTCTTTTACTTCTTCACTATTTGCACACGTAACAAAAAACGGGCTTGCTATTCCCGCCTTGGCAAGAATTTTATGACCTTCAAATTCATAGAGTTTCATCTTTTATTGAGAAATCTTAACATAACAGTTAAACTAAATCATTATGGAAATTGTTAAGGCTGAAGAGGCAGATATAAAGGATATTTTAGCCCTGCAGGCTCAAATATACCGTATTGACAACCTAGCCTCAAATTCAGAAGAATCTCTAAAAAAACAGCTTGCAGACGATTGCTGCGATATACTTGTTGCTAAGAACGAAAACAAAATCGTTGGTACAGCCACGATTTATTACATTCAGGTTGCCGCTCACGGTAAACCATACGCTCTACTTGAAGGTCTTGTTGTTAACAAAAACCAAAGAGAACACGGAATCGGAACAAAATTATTTACAAGATGCGTAGAAATTGCGCAGAAAAAAGGCTGTTACAAAATGATATTCACTTCAGGAAACGATCGCAAAGAGATCCATACATTCTACGAAAAACTAGGTTTTAAAAAATGGGGTTTGGAATTTCGAAAAGATCTCTAGGAACCAATCTTGGCTAAAATTTCATCATTGATATCAAAGTTTGCATAAACCTTCTGCACATCATCAAGCTCCTCAATCTTATCTATAGTCTTCAATACTTTACTTGCAATTACTTCGTCATTAACCGGGACTGTGGTTGTCGGCTTCTTAAAAATTTCCGCACTTTTTACAACTAACCCTTTTTCGCTCAGGGCATTCTTTACTTTTTCCACTTCCGTCGGTTTTGTAAAAACTTCCACAAATTCTCCGGCATCTTCAACATCTTCGACACCGGCTTCTACCGCAATTTCAAAAATGTCATCCAGAGTCTTTCCATTTTTCACAATTGTCACCAAACCGCTATCGGCAAACATCCAGGAAACTGCACCAGGTGAGGCAAATGTTCCACCGTTTTTTTCTATCGCTCCTCGAACTTCGGGCGTAGTTCTATTTCTATTGTCAGTTGCAGCTTCCACGATCAATGCAACTTTGCCAGGCGCATATCCTTCGTAAACAACCGTTTCAATCGCCGCTCCTCCACCCTTCCCTAATCCACGTTCTATAGCCCGTTTTATATTCTCATTGGGCATATTAATTGCCTTAGCATGATCTATTGCCAGTCTAAGTTTGAAGTTTGACGCAGAATCCCCGCCTCCACCTTCTTTGACTGATATTGTTATTGCATTTGCAGCCTTCGTAAACGCTTGTCCGCGCTTTGCGTCCTTTACACCCTTTTGGCGCTTAATCGTCGACCATTTACTATGTCCACTCATAATAGTTTTCGATTATATCAGCCCTCACTAAATTCCCTGATATAATCTGTATAATATTGGGGAATTATACAACAATAATGTATAAATTTAATTTTTTAACGAAAAAATTCTTATGAATAAATTATTTACTCTATTTACATACCAATTGTTTCATTTTTTTCACTCATTGACTAGGTTCCACAAATAATCTACTGTGGTTTCTATGCTTATACCTAAGCTAAAAAGCTTAAAAAACGAAAACGATTTAGAAAAACTTACCAAGCTTGCAATTGAAGCTGCAATCTCCTCTGATTGGAAGCAGGCTGAGAAAATAAACAAGAAAATCGTGAGTATTTCCGAACACGATGTCGAAGCCCTAAACCGCCTAGCTCGTGCCCAGGTATGCGAAGGCAACCTAAAAAGAGCCGAAAAAACATACAAAAGAGTACTCGAACTAGACCCTTATAATATAATTGCAAAAAAGAATCAGGAAAAACTTAACACAATGCCTAAAACAAATGGCCGTGAAAATGTCAACGGCAACACCAATGGCCATGATTTTACAAACGGCAGCTTATCGAATTATTTTCTGTTCGAGCCTGGAAAGACTAAAATCATTCAGCTTTTAAATCTTGCTCCTCCTTCTACTATAGCTAGGCTAAATTGCGGTGAGAAGCTCTCGATGACGCTAAAAAAACACACCATATGTGTAGCCAGTGAGAACGGCACCTATTTGGGTGCGCTACCGGACGATCTCTCACACAAGCTTCTTTCATACATAAATGGTGGAAACAAATACGACGTGTACGTAAAATATTCAACAGCTAAGAAGCTAACAGTCTTTATAAGAGAAATAGAAAGATCGCCAAAATTCGAAAACCAACCCTCTTTTCAAACCAGCGCTTAATTTAAGCTGCTTTCTTTTTAAGATCACTGAGAGAAATTTCTCCACTTAACCCACTATTAGTCTCATGAATTTCTTCTTTTTGCCCCTCTTCTTGTTTTGGGAGAATCGTCAAGCCTTTTGTTGCTTTTATTTGCTCGAGCTGTGACTTTAGTCGCTCAATCTTCTCCTCTTCACTTTCTGGTTTTTTAATATTTTCAGCACCGAATTCTTTATCCCAAGGAAATGGCTCTCTTCCGCTTGCTGATCTCTTATCTTCATCTTGAACCAGTGGCTGGATAGTTACAGGCCCATCATTTTTTTTAGGTTCAAAATGTTGTTGCTTGTCTATGCCTTCAGCTTCTTTGATTCCGGAGTGTTTTTCCCTGTCCGGCAGACTTTGAAACTTATTTTGTTCTTTAACTAATGATTGCAGAGCAATGATAAAAGATACAACGAGAATAATTACACCTATTATTACGAAAATCATTTGAAGTATTTGGAGGCAAAATCCGAGCCTATTATAACCATAATTTCTCCTTCATCTTTAAAATTTTTCGCTTCAGTTATATCACAGTCAAATATTTTTGCCAAATAACTTGCGGTATAAGAATTTTTGTCGGCAGCTACAATTTGCGTTTTATCCTGCCTGCTATCACCTTCTGAAACATCAATCACTTTTCCTCCTACACTAGCAACAAATAAAGAGGCCAGTCGTCCGGCATCAGTATTCCTTGAGCCATTTCGCATGCGGATATTCTTGGCCTCTTCGATAACTTCAAAATTATCCATATATTCACTTATAATTCTGTGAAGTGAAGCCGTATCTGCACCCAACACCTGCGCGTTTTCTTTGTTAATAATTTCTTCCTGATAACTAGAAAGGTCAGCAAATTTCAGCGAATTCGCACTCGCACCTTTTAGCTGCCACCACAGCTTAAAGGCATCAATTCGAGTAATATTTGTTGACGATATATTATTTGAATATCCGCTAGTTAGAATTTTAAAAGGAGTAGTAACTGATGCGAAATCTATAAACATTTTTTGCGCCGAATCTTTTTCAATCTCCGATTTTTCGCCAAGTTTTATAAAATTATCGATTTTTGTTCCGTAAGTTTGAGAAAGCGAACTCGTTAGCTCACCTCCCGTTTTATCAATAACAGAGGAAATTTTCTCAAGTGGCGTGTTAAAACTACCCGTTTCATAAAGAACGTCCCCTGCAAGAGCTAAAACAACTATACTCTTAGAATCAGGTTTGAATATAAAAACAGAAGGATTAAGGCTATCGACAGCAACAGTAAATGACGACTTACTATCCCACTGAGAATCACTTATAGAATTTTTAAGCGAAAAACCTTTAGCTATACCATTAGCTATCACGAAAAGAAGCGTAACGGTAATAAAAACCGCGAGTAAATTTTTTAGTTTGGATTTATCTTGATGTTGCTTCCAAGAAGGCTCACGACCCACGTGAATTTTTCCTTTCTAGAAAGCTTTTAGCTCGGACCCTAATAATGTACTGAGGTTGCTTATCGCAAGTTAGACAACCTTACTTTCCCTTACGTTTACCTTTTCCAATTATTTTTATATTAGGCACAATATAAGCATGCTTTATGTGCAAAGCTTGCTTTTCTAGCTTGTCTTTTTTTAATTTTTTCTTTTCGCCTTTATAATATCCGCTATATCCACCCATATTATTCCTCTCTGCTAGCGGATATTACATCGCTTTTCCGAAGGAAAAGGAAGATATAAAAACCTCCAAAATTGCCCATATATGTTTTTATATCAGAGGAGCGCACTGAGTTTATCGAAGTGCGACCTGCTGATATAATTTCCTCCCATACCTAAATTTTAGCAAGCGAAGCCTAATGGAAGCAACCAATCACAGCGAAACTACCCAGTTTCTAAACTTATCAGCCTGAAGATAGTCTGGATTTTGGCTCAAAGACTCATCTAAAAATCCACCAATCGCTCTTGCCGACAAAATTACTTTTAACTTCGCCAGGTCATATTTTCTACCCACAAGTAGACTTACGATGTACTCTGCAAGTTCTGGATTTCTCAACACACTAAAAACTCTCTGAATAAAATAGCCAATGTCATAATACTCGACACTACTGCCCATGGCATGTTCACCGTCAATTAAGCCCAAGTTTCTATCGTCAAGCTTTATCAAATGCCATGGAGTAAAGTCACCATGTCTTGGTTTTGCCTCAAGACGCCAAACGCCACTTTTAACTATTTTTAAAAGCTCATGCAGTTTGTATTCTTTCTGAATATTTTTTGGTATGCTTTCAAACCATGTCTTCGTTTTGCTAACAAACCAATCTTGATGATTAATTTTTATGGCTTGACTATATGGATTTAAATTTTTGATCTCAAGACTCTGAATCAATTCAGAAAATTCAATAACGTCCTCAAGGCTAATCGGCAAAACTTTTAATGGTTTGGTATCGCTTGGCCCGTTTGATAGTAACTTCCCTTCAAATTTATCAGTGATTAAATAAAAAAGATTGTTGTCAAATAACCCGCTATCATAGTTTATTGGTACCCAAAAAGGTGATTT
>Ga0155333_126_pt1 | contig 6787 bp, 7 predicted proteins | sample RifCSPhighO2_02_FD_106301 | JGI IMG/M metagenome (GOLD analysis project Ga0155333, IMG submission 106301) | Candidatus Curtissbacteria bacterium RIFCSPHIGHO2_02_FULL_40_16b | reverse complement strand
TACGCTTTCTAAATATTGATGCCTTATTTGGCGAACTTCTACTCGAAATTTTTCCAGAATCCCGTGCATTTGTTTAATAAATTGCTCCCGCCTTTCGCTAGTTAATGGAGGAATTACAATCCTTATAATGTCGCCATCGACAACCGCATTCAAACCAACATTCGCCTTTGTTATTCCGCCGACAATATTAGTAAGTATAGATTTGTCCCATGGAGAAATTAAAATTACATTTGGTTCAGGCGTGGTTATTTGCCCAAGCTCCTTAACCATAAGTTTACTGTCATACGCATCAACTTCGATATCGCTAACTAAACTGGCTGATGCTCTTCCCGTTCTGATTTGGGCAAGTTCAGCTTTCAAATGTACTATTACAGCATCTAATTTTGTTTGGACATCGGAAATTGTCATTTTAGGAACCTAATTCAAAGCGTACAAACTTTTTTATTACTATATTTTCCCCCACTTTGGCAATAGTTTCTGTAACCAACGTCCCAATTGTTTTTGAAGAATCGCGAATATATTCTTGCTTTAAAAGCGCATTTACATCTTTAGGGTCCATGGCGGCAACCTGCATAACTACCTCATGCGCAAGATTTTTAAAACCGTCCGTCCTGGCAACAAAATCGGTTTCACAAGCAACTTCGACCATTGCCCCAACTTTTCCTTCTCCATGAATATAAGTTTCTATCTTGCCGGCACCAACAGCTCTGTCACTTTTTTTGGAAGCAATCTCAGCGCCCCAACTTTTTACTAGCTCCTCAGCTTTTTTCAAATCGCCCTTTGCTTCCTCCAAGGCTTTGCGGGAATCAGCGATCCCCGCACCCGTTTTTGCTCTTAATTTTTTTATATCTTCAACTGATATGCTCATGGGGAATTTTAAATTTGAAATTCTTCGACTTTATGTCCTTGCTTTGCATTATTTTTAATGAATTTTAATCATTTAATTTTTTAAACATTGAGATTTCACTTAAAATTTTAAATTAAAAATTGAAAATTATTCATCCACCTTAGTCGTTGAACTCTTAGCAATAGGTTCTCCTGCCAATTCTACTTTTTCTTTTTCACTTTTCTTTCCGTATTTTTCCCTTCCTTCTTTGTAAGCACTGGCTATTGTTTCTGTAACTATCGTTATTGCTTTAATCGCATCATCATTTCCTGGGATTGGATAATCGACCAAAAAAAGATCCGCATTTGTATCACAAATTGCAACGACCGGTATTCCTTTTTTCTTTGCCTCGCGGCAGGCGTTTTCTTCGCGTCTTACATCAATTACAAATAGGGCATCCGGGGGTTTTATTAAATCTTCTACCCCACCATAAAACCGCTCAAGTTTGTTAATTTGCCTATCAATCATCAGCTGCTCTTTTTTGGTTCTCTCTTTAAATTCTCCAGCCTCGCGTTTTTCTTTTAGATCTTTTAGTTTCTTTAAATTATTCTTTGTCTGCTCAAAGTTTGTGAGCAGCCCGCCAATCCATCTTTCGGCAATATACATTGCTCCAGCTTTTTTAGCTTCCTCGGTAACTATACTTCTGGCTTGCTTTTTGGAACCTAAAAAAATTATTGCGCCGCCGGCTTCGCCGACTTTTGTAACAAATTCAACAGCTTCTTCCAGTTTGGGGACTGTCTGGCCTAGGTCAATAACATGAACACCTTCTCGTGCCGTAAAAATATATGGCTTCATTTTAGGATTCCACCTTCTAACCTGATGGCCAAAATGGACACCGGCTTCCAAAAGTTGTTCCATTGAAGGGACTTGCATCGTTTTTAACTTTCCTTAATATCTACAATTCTGGAGTTGAAAATTATATCAGAGGATCGCACTGAGTTTATCGAAGTGCGAACTGCTGATATAAATAAATCTCCTTTCTGCCTCCGCAGGAGAATGTGGTCAAGGAGACTTTGCTCCTGCGTGTGTGATTTTGAACTTGTGAAAAACAAGCTCTGCTTATTGGCAAACTATAGCAAAGATTTTTAAAAAGCGCAATTGTTCTATATTTAACGTAAATTTTGTACTCTTGCCTGAAATGCACCCGGGCTCGCCCCAAGATCTGTCGCTGTCATATTTTGACCATCGACTTTCACCCTTCGTCTGGCTGCAGCCTTAGGTTCTTTGACAATACCAAAATTTTCAGCAGGCACGCTTAAATTCATTGGGCCTCGATCATCTGGCGAGAATACGGCATTACTACCATTTAAAGCTCTCTTCACCATGGGTTCCTGAGCATCAGCCTTTATTGGAGGCAAATCTCTGCGTGGACTTGATACTACTGGAGCGGGCCTTAAAGGCCTCTGATCCCAAGAACCTGGCCTTGGAATTCTACTTGCTGCGCGTTTATATCTCTCCATTTTTCACCTCCTTCCAACAAAAAATGATGGTTTCCCGGCAAATTAACCGGAAGCCACCAAAAAAGCTGGACAGCAATCCAGCTAAATGTATTTTTTAAATTTTAGATCTTAATTTAATCTTTTGTCAACTGCAAATTCAACTTAGATATCGGTTCGCTCACCACCTGGCCTCATTCTTTGCCCACGTTGTCTTTGGGCCCAAGCTAAAATTAATGGCTTTCTGTCTTTGTCAATTCCCTCTGCTTCCATTATTAAATCCCTCAAGCCTTTTTCTTCTTCGCTCCCAATAAACGGAATACCTATATCATTAATCCACGGGTCCACTAAACTGCGCTCTAGATCTTTAGGCTTAAATTCGCCTTGTGTTTCTGCTCTATTACTGCCTCTTCGAAAAAACCTCATTATTCACCCCTACTTTATACCTAATTTTTTATCAATTCGCTTTTCGCTTTCGCGACGAGCAAGAGTATACTCCTTAAAGTCCACAAATTTCAAGGCTTGCACAAGACTAGGGTGAACTTCGCCAACTGCCTTCACCTTTTCCTGTTCAATATATCTGTAATCCGGATGCCCTTGCGGGCCTGTTCTCAGCTCTGTCTCCCACGCAAGCTCCCGCAAATTTTCCCACTGATACCAACGAATTCTATTGCCCATCATCACTACATACTGAGCTTGGTCAGGGTATTTTTGAGCGACTTTTTGATAAAAAATGTTAATTTTTTTTGCAGCATCGATGTATGGTTTTGTCAATTTTGATTTTTCAAGATCCGGTGGTACATCAACACCCAACCTTGTGGTAAACCTTTGCCTCTCCTGCGTTAACATTCTGTGACGGTGCAAATCTCTGTAGATTCCAAAATTACCAATAATATCAAATTTGTAATAAGTATTCTCAAAGGCTCTAACCAGCCTATGCTGTCTCACTTTTCGCCTGCCAACGGCAGTTTTTATTACGTTCAGTCTTTCTCTTGCATTCAATTTCTCAACTCTCTTCTTAACTTCGCTAAAAGGTAAATTAGAGTATTTATAAAGAAGGCTTGCAACAATCTTTTCCTCTGCATCCAAATCATACTCAACAAGCTCAACACTTGGACCACTGACCGCTGACCGCTGCCGCCTTTGGCGAGCCTCGCCTCTGGCGGGAACGCTGAACGCTAAATTTCTGGTCAGTTTCTCCAGGTTTTTCTCAGTAGATTTAACGTACCGTTGATAAACTTTCCCCCTTTGCGAAGTCGCTCTTACAACCATCGAAGGAATCACTTGCTTGAGTTCTCTCTGCGCTTGCTTGCCAAGTTCCCTTAATTCAAAAAGTGGTGACGCTAAACATTTGGTAATCACGTATTCAAATGCCTGTCCTACTCCGAAGAACCCAACGTTGGTATAAGTAGCTGCCGGCAAATAGGCTCTCAGCACATCGTAAGTTTTAGCGTTCATCGTTTCGCTATAAGCTCTATCTGTCTGATCTTTTTCTTGTGGATATTTGCGCCTTAAATATTTGAGAATTGCATCAATCGAATTCGAATATCTTTTAAACAACATATTCATGAGTTTTATGTAATCTTTCCCAAATTTAGATTTTTTTAGATGAGGTTCAACAAAGTAAGGCCACTTACCAGCTTGCTTAACATCGAAGCGAACATAGCGTGTCGACTTTTCAAGCGGCGCAAAACCAATCCTAAAATCTTCTAATATTTTAGTTGCAACATTACTAATGTTTTCAAAAAACAAATGGGCGCCTGCCATCTGCGCTATCGAATCATCACCGTAGGCTGCCAGCCATTTGCTAAAAAATGCCCTTGCTCGAGTACTATTGACAACCGCTTCCCATCCACCATGTTGATGCAGATAGTCAACAAAAGAAACCAATTCTTTGCGCATTATTTCTGCCTCGCGAATTGATTTCTTATTGGCTCCCCCGCCTCGACTCGCATTCGCTCGTCGATGCGAGGCGGGTTCCAGATCCGGTTCCAAAATAGGCTTTATATATTCGTCAAAAAATAATCTGCGAACACCTTTGGTAGACCTGGAATATCGCGAAGCCAAAGCACCTAAAACTTCACTGGGTAAATATTTCGCAGCAAAAATATTTTTGTCTATATTTGTAAAAAACGGGGAGACAAAATAAGCCTCTTCCTTGGAAAATTTTTCTTTTATCTGATTACTCATTTAGTCTGTCATAAAAACCCTTTAAGGGTCCGTCCTTATTATAGGTTTAGAATCTGCAAAACTTTTTCGTGAATCGTTTCTTTTCCAAGTAGTTTGCCTTTTTCAAAACACTTGATAGTCTTCCAGTGTTTGCTGCTTTTTGCCAAACTCTCAAAAACTTTGGCAACAGTGGAAAGATACATTTCATTTTTCTCGTGAATATCCAGCTTTCTTCCTTTCATTAATTTTTGACTCACGTTAACAGGAACAGAAAAATAAATCACCAGATTTTCTTTAGGAATTTTGTTTTGCACGTATTCAAAATTTTCTACCCAATCAATAAATTTTTGCTTCCCGCTTTTTATCTTTGCTGCCTGATGGGCAATATTCGAAGCAGTGTACCGATCACAAACCACGTACTTTCCCCCGTTTAACCATTTGGAAATTTTTTTAGAGGCAAGCAGTCTGTCGCCTGCATAAAGAATTGATGCCAAATATGGATCAACTTCTGTTGCACTTCCAAATTCACCTTTTAAATATTTTGTAATAACTTTCCCCCAAGTAGATTTGTAATTCGGAAAAGAAATTAATGCCGTGGGGACTTTTCGCTTTTGAAAAAATTTATATAGAAGTTTTGCTTGCGTTGCTTTTCCGCTACCGTCAATCCCCTCAAAAACTATTAAGCGCCCTTTTCTAATTGACTTATTTATTACTGTCATCGATTCAAAATTCCACCCACAAGCATTTACTGAAATTGACCTAATTATTCTAATTAACCTAATTCCTAATTTGGAAATTTATTAATTGGTAATTGATTAGAAATTAGACATTAGAAATTAGAAATTTTATTTCTTATGTTTTTCAATTCGAGAAACAACCGGTGTTTTCGATCCACTATACCTGTCACTCCTGCTACCTTCGTATTTCATCCTTACGGGTAATGCCAATTTTTCAAAAGTAAATGCGCAGATCGGCATGCCGCAGTAAAGTATTGCAGGTTTTGGCCCCAAATTCCCAAGCTCCAGAACCGGCGCCCCGTTCCAACCAGGGTCGAATCTTGCGGCAGTTGAATGAACTAAAATCCCAAGCCTTGCAAGCGAACTTTTGCCTTCAAGTCTCCCTAAAATATCGGCCGGTAACCTCAAAACCTCGCGGGTGGAAGCGATAGCAAACGCTCCCGGCTCTAAAATAAACGGATCGCCGTCTTGTAAATTAACCTCTTCCATCGCATCATCCGGCAACCCCCTTTTTGTATCAACGAACCTGTAAGTTCCTGCGCGAAAAAGTTTTAACTTGTTTCCTAAATGAAAATCTATTGAAACCTGGTCAATATTTTCGCGCCAGTTTTTATCTAAGGGAGAAATCTGAATTTTGTTTTTAGAAATATGTTCGGCAATTATCCAGTCAGGTAAAATTCCGATGATGGAATCATCACCCTTCCGTAGCTTACCAGCGAAGGAGGGCAACCTTTGCCCATCTTGTCTCCTTTGACTACTATTCACCTTTCGCCCCCTCTGACCTTTCAAGAAATCATAAACAATTTGTGACCATGTTTCCATATTTTTGTAATAGCCACCAAGTCGAGACAACGGTTCTAACCTGCCAAGCTTATGCTCATCGCGTACCGTGATATTCTCCAAGTCCCCTGATATCTTAATTACCAGACCAATATGCACCAAACCAACATCGTTCGAGTCATCATTAATCAACCCCAAAAATTCACTCTTATATTTTCCGCTATAATCAACCTCTTCTTTAAACTCTCGATCCGCCCAATCCATGATACTTTTACTGCCAATATCGCTCTTATTGATGTGGCCTCCAATCCCAATCGAAAATTTATTAGCTAGGCGCAAATCGGTATGATCTGTGCGTCTCTGCATTACAAAATATTTGCCACCTGCCTCAAAAAATAAATAAGGAATTATCTGCTGCCAGCTCGGGTCTTCTTCGGCTTTGTTTCTTGCTAAAAATTTGTGCTTCCTGTTAATTACGCTTAAATATTTTTTAAGGTCATCGGTTTTTAAACCATACCAACCGCCGAAAGAAAACATATCACTGCGTGCAATAACCATCACCCGCTCTTCTTGCTTGTCCTTCGGAGCTTTAGCGAAGGAGGACTTGCCCCTCAAAGCTTTCTTGTCCACCGCAGCTTTAGCGAAGGTGGAAGCGGCGTGGGGTTTTTTGCGCGATTTAATAATTTTTTGAGGTCTCTTCGGCATCAGGATTTTAAAGGGGCAGTTGAATTTAAACTATTTTAGCATGTAGAGTTACTGTTTAATAACCGTAACCAAAG
>Ga0155333_125_pt1 | contig 7725 bp, 8 predicted proteins | sample RifCSPhighO2_02_FD_106301 | JGI IMG/M metagenome (GOLD analysis project Ga0155333, IMG submission 106301) | Candidatus Curtissbacteria bacterium RIFCSPHIGHO2_02_FULL_40_16b | reverse complement strand
CGCCCGCCATCTCCTTCTTTCATCCTAATTCCAGCCTAACTCCAATCAACTATAAGTTGCAAGGGAGGAATTTAAAGCCTACTTCACACAAACATATTGGTAAAAATCGGCGTCAGGATTATCACCAGGTTCATAATCACTGAACTTTTCAATCCTTGAAAAACCAGCCTCTTTCAATAAACCCAAAAGCTCACCCTTCTTGAAGGGATAAGCGTTATAATAAGCTTTCATGCCGCTCTCAAGATGAGTATATTGAGCCAAAATCATTTCATTATTTAGTTCAAGAAATCTCGTTTTTACTCTATTTGTCCCCGTATATACCTGATTCGCATTCGATTTAAGAGTACCTGCTATAGTTGCTTCGCGATTATCAAGCATCCTTTGATAATTCCGCTCATCAATTAATAAGACCCCCCCCAGACTCAAAATCTCGCGAAATTGCCGCAATGCATCAACCTGGCCTTCTCTACTCTTAATACATGTGAGAGAATTACCCATGCAAATCAGTGCGTCAAAAGAATTCGGTTCATATTCGCTTGAGAGATTTCGCCAGTCAAGTGAAGTTGGATTTAGCCCTAGACCTGCTTTTTTTGCATTCTCAATGGCTTTTTTTCTAAAAGCATTGTCTAGCTCGTTTGTTGCAACATCGAAACCCTTCTGCAATAGGAAAATTGCGTCCGCACCATCACCAAGAGCCACGTCAAGGACTCTCCTTGCCGTATGATATTTAAGTTGAGTGATCAAAAATCCATTCTCCCCGCGTCTTCTACCGCTCCACCCTACAAAATCGCCCCACAGCTCCGCTCTAATTCGGGAGTTTTCAGCGCTTTCTGTAAATTTTTCAATTTCCTGAAGATCTGGATTACGCACTCTGATAGGAAGGCTTTGGAGAAAATTCGATCTTTGCTTGTTTTATATCACCAAACTGCTTTTTGGCATCTAAAATTTCCAAACCTAACACATCGCCTTTTTTTGTAACATCCACCAAAATATCATCCGTTATTTTTTTAGTGCGGTCATACTTACCGCTCTTAAAACAGATATACATTGCATCAATTTTTGGATCGTAGCTAATTTTCATTTTTTCTACAAGTAGTATGCCGTAACAACTGTTATCTTCGACCCTTCCGTTATCGTCACTACCTCCAGAATTTTACTACCGAATTGCCTTTGGCGCAACTTACGATTTCTTGAGCTAAATATTTTTCTTTCGGGATTTTTAACGGTTTCATTAACTCTATTGACTGGAATTTTTCTTTCCTTAATCTGCTTCCTAGCATGATCTGAAAATTTGATGCTCACTTCACTTTCCCTTCCACAAACTTCAAAATCTCGCGCTTGAAGCGCTCTTTAGAAAATTTTTGGGCATGTTTGCGGATAAATTCAGGGTCAAAATAACCTTTTTTCTCAAGGTCAATAAAATTATTGATCGCCAAAGTTAATGAGCCTGCTGTCGCCGGAGAAAAATATACTCCCGTCTTTCCGTCAATAACCGTTTCCAAAACCCCGCCTTCGGCAAGAGCAATCACCGGTTTTCCTGCAGCCATTGCCTCAACCGGCACAATCCCAAAATCTTCCTCACTCGCAGCAAAAATCACCGCCCGACAATTCTGATAAAGCTTGACTAATTGCCTATCATCAACCTCTCCCAAAATTTCTACGCTAGTACTTTCTGCTTCCTTCCTCAATCTCCCCTCATCTCGTCCAACCCCAACTACTTTAAGCGGCAAATTCAAATTCTTACAAACCTCGACGATAAGATCGACATTTTTCGCCCCAGCTAGCCGCGAAACGGCAAGGAAGTAGCCAGCTGCCAGAGTCAAGTTGCTAGATTTATTATTTTTCTGGTCACTGGTTACTGGTCTCTGGAACCTATTTACGTCCACCGGTGGATAAATAACTTTTGAATCCCGCCTATAAAATTTATTAATTCTTGCGGCAACTTCTTTGGAATTTGCTACAAACCAGTCAACCCTTTGCGCAGCCTCAAAATCGTACATACGGATAAAATGGTTGATAAATACCGCGTACGCATTTATTATCGGGTTTTTCTTATAATCCCGTGCGGTCTTGTAGCCATATAAATATCTCGGTGGCGTATGGCAGTAGCAGATTTCAACTGGCCGGCCTAAGGCCTGACCTTGTGCTTGTCTACTACTAGGCAAAAGGCCAGGCCTTAGGCCTCGCTGTGTGAGGCCTTTCGTCACATACCAAGATGCCGAAGTAATTACTAAATCATAATCCGCCAGCTGGCTGGAAAAACTGTTCCAGATTTTGGGAGCTAAAAACCTAAGCGGTGAATGCAAGTAACTTGCAAAAAACGGCACGTTTTGCGCCCACGAAGTAATTATCTTTTTCTTCTTAAACCGCTCATGAGCCGCAGATCCCTCTTTATAAAAAGCCGTATAAATCGGGGCTTTTGGATAAATTTCGCATAAAGCTTCCAAAACTCTCTCTGCCCCGCCAAACTCATTCAAATAGTCATGAACAATTGCAACTTTCATTTAAACAATCCTTTTAGCTGATCTATATCTAATTCCTCAAGTGAATTTACTAACAAATCTGGTTCTGCATCACCTTTAAAATCGTCAGCAGTAGAGTATCTCGTATCTAAAACTGCAACAGTAACCATCCCAGCCGCCTTTGCCGCTTTCACTCCTCCCGGCGCATCTTCCAGAGCAAGACAATTATCTGGTTCAATTCCTAACTTTTCAGCTGCGGCCAAATAAATATCTGGTTCAGGCTTCCCTTTTTTAATCTCCTCTCCAGTAACAGAGGCGTCAAAATCATCCAGACCCAATACTCTATTTGTAAGATTTAATCTATGCCTGTTGGAACTTGTTGCGATAGCTTTAGGGATACCAACAGCGTCAACTCTATCTAGGAACTCTTTTGCACCAGGCATAAACCGCAATTTTTTTTCAAAAAGATTATCTAGGATTTTAACTTCCATTTCAGAAAACTCACCCACGGTTATTGGTAAATTGTATTCATCTATAAGCATCTGGACACCAACTTCGTAATCTGTGCCCATAACTTTTTTCTTATCTTCAGGTGTGTAAACTTGACGGAATTGCTGCAATATTTCTTTTCTAGAAAGCAACCATAAAGGCTCAGAATCAATCAGCAATCCGTCCATATCAAAAATAATAAGCTGAAGCGATGATTTTTCCCTCTCGGATGTTGAAACTGTTTCTTCCATTAAACCAACTCTAGTTGAGATTGACTGTCTTGCTTGTCAACATTTGATTCTTCCTTTTCATCATTTCCCGGAATTTTTGCGACAATGCTTTTAAAACCTAATGATTTGTACTCATTCCTAACCCTATCCCAATCCGGATCGAACCGTAAATCGTTAATAGTAAACTCGCCTCGCTTCGCGGGCGAAGCGGGTGGTAAATCGACATCGCGATCGAGCTCAACCAGTTTTTTGGCAGCCAGTGCATCGTCTTTTCCTGCCTCAAGCTTATCCTTAACTGATCCCTCGACTTCATTTATATGTTTATAAAGATTTTCCAAATTTTTATATCTTTGAAGAAGAGTTGACGCAGTTTTTGGCCCAACTCCTGCGATTCCGCCAATATTGTCACTAGCATCTCCCATTAACGATTTATAATCCACCATCTGTACTGGGGTTATCCCGAACTTTTTCTTAACTTCCACTGCGCCATACAAAGTTGTTTCAGCTAAATTCCAACCTGGAGCCTGAACTTTGACGTTACCGTCAACCAACTGCAAAACATCGCGGTCACCGCTAAGTATGATGATGCCTAACGACGAACGACTAACGTTTAACGCTTTCTTCTCATGCTTTAGTCGTTTAGCTTTAGTCGTATTACGCATCGCTTGCGAAGCAAGTGTTGCTATTAAATCATCCGCTTCATAACCTTCTTTTTCAAAATAGGCAATCCCAAACGCATCCAAAACTTTTTTCACTTTTGGTAGTTGCGGGTACAAATCTTCTGGCGGTTTTTTGCGCTGAGCTTTATATTTTTCAAATTCCACATGTCTAAATGTTGGAGCTGCTGTATCAAATGCACATGCAATATAATCCGGTTTTACCTCGCCGATTGCCTTAATCAGCATATTGGAAAAGCCAAAAACCGCATTGGCCATTTCACCAGATTTATCCGTTATCGGTGGGAGTGCATGATAAGCACGATGAAAAAGCGAATTCCCGTCAATGAGGAGTAAAGTTGAAACCTTTTTTGTCATCGCGAGCGAAGCGTGGCGATCTATTCAAGATTGCTTCACCCCGCAAAGCGGAGTTCGCAATGACAGCACACACTTCACGAAGAAATTTTAGCACAAAGTGAGGCTTGAGTTGAGGTAAATTTTAGGCAGCTGGGGCTGGTTCTTGGGGTCTTTCCCAAATTGTAACAATCTCTCTGTCTAAAAACTGACGGTCTACTTTGAGAGCAGCTTTATGTAAATTCAATTCTCTTTCGGTCAAAATTTGCGGCAATTGTAACATCTTTCTTTGCGAAACTGTCGGGCATATTCTGTCATATGTCCCAAGCCATTGGTGTAAAGTTACATCTCTCGGGCAATCGGTACCTTCTGCAAGAAATACTAATCTCTCAAAAACTTCAGTCCCCTCAGTCTCAGTCCTTACAAATCCGATTACTGCATTAATCCCGCCAATTTCTTTTGAGGCATTAATTAACCTCGTAGCAATATCCCTTACTGCGGGTTCTGGAAACAATCTTTCCAAACCAGATTGATCTACGTCTACTCTTTCAGTCATAAGTGTTAATTAAACAACTTTCTAAATTCAAAATCAAGCTTGAGCTGCCTTTGTTTTTACTTTAGGTTTTACTTTGAACTTAATCTCCCCATCGCTTGTCGGCTTGCCGACTATTTTCTCAAACTGGTCACGGTCTAGCGTCTCTTTTTCAAGCAAAGTTTCAGCAACCTTGTCTAAATCTGTCTTATGCTTAATAAGCAGATCTTTTGCGTCACGATAGCCGGAATCAATTATTTTAGATATTTCCTTATCTATTTTGGCAGCAAGCTCCGGCGAAACCTGTGAACCATCGGACATGCCGGGCCACATCCCGTATTGCGGCCTAGACGTATAAATAGTCGGTCCAAGATCACTCATCCCAAATTGGGTAACCATTTCCCTAGCAATACTGCTGGCTATTTCGAGATCCGAAGCAGCCCCAGTTGTGTATTCTCCGGAAACAATATCCTCCGCAGCCCTGCCACCCATAAGTGTTGCAATTCTCTCCATCAGTCTTCTCTTGGTTTCCGTATATCTGTCAATTGAAGGTGGCACCAAAGTGTGACCACCACTCATACCTCTCGCAACAATAGAAATTCTGTGAACCGGATCTACGTGCGGCATGTAATGAGCCACAACAGCATGACCGCCTTCATGATAAGCAGTAAGCTTCTTTTCCTCCATTGATTGCATTCTGCGCCTTTGTGGCCCTAATTTTACTTTAGTCGCAGCCTCTTCTAAATCCAAATCATCGATCGCTTTTTTATCCGTTCTTGCTGCCAAGATTGCAGCCTCGTTTAACATGTTTTCCAAATCTGCTCCGCTAAATCCGACTGTTCTTGTTGCAAGTCTTTCGTCGTTAACACTTTTAGCAAACGGTTTACCCTTTTTGTGAATTTTAATAATAGCTTTTCTGCCTTCAATGTCCGGCAAATCAAGGCTAACACGCCTGTCAAATCTTCCGGGTCTTGTCAGGGCCGGATCCAGTAAATCCGGCCTGTTGGTTGCAGCCATTACCATCACGTTGTCGTTCGGTGCAAATCCGTCCATTTCTACTAAAATCTGGTTAAATGTCTGCTCACGCTCATCATGTCCGCCGGAAAATCCCTGGCCGCGCATCCTGCCAATCGATTCAATTTCATCAACAAAAATAATTGCGGGGGCTGCTGCTTTAGCTTTACCGAACAAATCTCTAACTCGAGCAGCTCCAACCCCGACCAGCATTTCCATAAATTCGCTTCCAGCAACCGAAAAAAACGGCACACCCGCCTCACCCGCAACTGCACGAGCCAGTAAAGTTTTACCGGTTCCGGCAGGACCAACCAAAAGCACACCTTTTGGGGTTCTTGCTCCAACGGCGCTATATTTTTTGGGGTGTTTTAAGAAGTCGACAACTTCCTGCAGTTCCTGTTTAGCTTCATCTACTCCTGCCACGTCATTAAAAGTAGTTTTTTGTAAAGCGGAGGAAAACTGCTTTGCTTTGCTTTGACCAAATGAAAATACAGAAGAAGCACCTTCTCTTGCCTGGCGAAATATAAAGAAAAAGAATGCAACGATTATTAGAAGCGGTAAAAATGTGGTTAATATTGTAACCCAAGCTTTGCTAAAAGTATTGTCTTTTACCGAAATATTTACAGAAGAAGGGTTGACTTCAGCCGCTTGCAGCGCTTCAAAAAACGATTGATTTTCTTCTTTCCGGGAAACATATGTTGAATCATCATTTAATACAACGTTAAGTTTGTCTTCATCTATTTCAATACTTTTTATATTCTCGCTTTTGATATCATTAATAACTTTGGAAATCGGCTCAACCTGCTGCAACCTTGCGGCCGGATTAGAAGTTGCCACAAAAAATGCAAAGAGCAGTAAACCTAATATTGCGTAGATTACAAACCCTCGCCAGCCGCTTTTTTTGCCCATTTTAGGTAAATTCATTTGGGGAATCGGCGACTTGGAAGATAAAGCCTTCTTTTCAGACCCCCTATTTTGCTTTTCTTTAGTTTTTCCGCCTGGATCTTTGGGCATACTTTTTAAAAATACTAAATTCTGATATCTAAATTCTAAATATGATTTCAGTGCACTAAAATTTTGAATTTTGAAAATTATAATTTGATGTTTGTTTAGGATTTCGTATTTAGTGCTTCGAGTTTCCAACTTTGGCATTCAACAAAGTTGGAATATGATATCACTTGAAAACTTAAATTGCTAGAGAAATTTAGAAATAGTCAAGATTCATTGCACGCTTGACTTGTGTAAGCGTCTCTTGAGCTTCGGCTCTGGCCTTTTCAGTTCCTTCTTTCAAGATCTTTTCCACATACTCAGTGTCCTTCTCATACTTCCTTCTCCGTGCTCTCAGTGGTTGCAAGAACTCCTCAAGAACACTAACTAAAAATTCTTTCACTTCCACATCCTTGATCGTCCCTTTTATGTATTTTTCTTTATACTCTTCAACTTTGACTTTTGCACTTTGATTTTTGACTTCTGGCGCGAAAGCATCAAGATAAATAAAAACCGGATTATTCTTAATATCCCCCGGTTCATCTCCGTGAATCCTTTTCGGATCCGTAAACATTCCCATAACTTTTTTCTTAATAGTTGCGCTGTCGTCAGACAAATTAATTACATTACCTGCGCTTTTACTCATCTTTGCTTTACCGTCGGTTCCCGGCAGAACTCCCATATCTTTAGGAATCAAAGCTTCGGGTATCGGAAATAGCCCATCTTTCGATACCGGATCGGAACTTAACGATCCGGTATCGTTAGAACTGTAGATCCTGTTAAATTCACGGGCGATTTCACGGGTAATTTCTATATGGGAAACTTGATCTTTCCCAACCGGCACTAAATCCGCCTTCACCATTAAAATGTCCGCCGCCTGCAGAACCGGATACCCCAGAAGCCCAAAAGAGGGAATCTTTATGTGAGCATCACGCATGACATCCTTTAGTGTTGGCAATCGCTGCAACCGCGGCACGGTCACTAAATTCTGAAAAATAACC
>Ga0155333_121_pt1 | contig 12002 bp, 16 predicted proteins | sample RifCSPhighO2_02_FD_106301 | JGI IMG/M metagenome (GOLD analysis project Ga0155333, IMG submission 106301) | Candidatus Curtissbacteria bacterium RIFCSPHIGHO2_02_FULL_40_16b | reverse complement strand
TTATCTGGGTAAATATATACTATCTAGTTGGAAAACTTTTTGGGGAGTTATTTAGGATTTTCTAATCTTTTTCTTTCCTGAGCTTTAGCTAAATCACCCTCTTCATTATAATGTTCACCATGCGGACCTATTAACGGCCTAGCCACCATACCTCTTAATTTTTCCAGCAACCCTTTTTTAGGTTCGATCGGTTGATTCAAATCTTTCTGACTATTTTTAGGGGCAACACTTGTTTCACCTCCTAATTCTGATCCCATATGAAGCAATTATATCATAATTTACTGATTCGGTGCCTCTCCCAAAGTCACCTCGACATCAAACGTATCACCGTTTCGAAACACCTTCATAGAAATGGTATCACCCACACTTTTACTTCTAATAATTTTTTGCATCAAATTTTCTTCAGTAAGTTTTTGGCTGTCAAAATCTGTCACTATATCCCCCACTTTAATCCCTGCTCTATCTGCAGCCGAACCATCGACTACTTCTCGAACTAACTCTCCCTGAGGAACATCATTTAAAAGAGCTACGTTTTGGGATATATGAGAATATCTTACTCCTAGAAATGGTCTGGAAATCTTTCCTCCGCTTGCCTCAAATTCATTAATTAATTGCTTTGCAATATTAATTTTAATAGCAAAACCAATATTTTCTGCGCTCGCAACAGCGGTATTAATTCCTATCACCTGCCCACCAATATTTACAAGCGGGCCGCCTGAATTACCCGGGTTAATAGCAGCATCTGTTTGAATTAAATCGTCCAGTCTTTCGGCAATGCCAGTCGAAGGATTAAATGGGTTCACTCCTCTTCCCAAACCAGAAACTACACCGGTTGTAACTGTATTTTGAAAGCGTCCCAACGCATTACCGATTGCAATCACCTTCTGCCCTACCTTTAAACTATCCGAGTCCCCGAGTTCCAATGGTTTTAAATCATTAGCACCTACACGCAAAATTGCCAAATCATTAAACGGGTCTCTGTTTATCTCCACCACTTCTAATTCTTTAACTTCACCATTGTCGTTAATAATTGCTGTATATTTTTGATTGTCAGATGAAACGACATGTTTATTTGTAATTATTAAACCGTCTCTGCTAACAACAAAGCCTGTACCGATACCAGATTGATTCGGCTCATCCTCTTGCGGCATCCCAAACAAACTAATGGTAGGGCTATCCTCAACCGCAATAGAAACTACTGAAGGCGAGACGGCATCTACTACATCAATTACAGTGGATTCTTCTTCAACAACTCTCTTAGTTTCTGAAACTTTGCCATTTTCCAAAACTGGCTCAGGGACTTTTCCAAAAAATCTTAAAGCGCCGTAGATACTCAAAATCCAAAGTGCAACTATAACTAAAATTACGGCAAAAAGTGATGTTTTAAAATTATTAATCATTTAAATTTCTTTTAGAGCTCTGTCTAGTTGAGGATCACGATTTTGTTCTCTGTCTTCTGCACTTAATCCTACCTCTATATCTGGTGTAATACCCTCATCCTGTATAGATTTTCCTTCTGGTGTTAACCACTGCGCAATTGTTACATGTAAGGCTGATCCACCGGGCAAATCAACAACATCTTGAACTGTTCCTTTACCAAAAGTCTGTTCACCGATAATCTTTGCTCTTCCCTTATCCTGTAGCGCTCCCGCAAAAATTTCCGCAGCAGATGCGCTACCACCGTTAATTAAAACCACAACTGGTCCCTTGAGTAGTCTTCCTTTACCTTGTGCAGAAGAAGGTCTTACTTCTCCACTTGCATCTTTTTGTTCAACTACTGTACCGGTCACAAATTCTCCCGCTAAGTAAATAGCGCCGGTTAGTAACCCTCCCGGATTATTTCTCATATCTACTATTACGCCATCAGTATTCCGTGCCGCAATATTGTCTATTGCATTATCCCATTCAATCGGTGTTTTCTCGCCAAACCTAGAAACTTTAACAATTGCTATATTTCTCGAGCCAACTTCGCGATACTCTACCTCTACCGACCTTATATCAATATTTGCTCTTTCAACTTCTTTTTCAATTGGTTCGGTTTCTCCTTTTCTAATTAAAGTCAGAGTTACTTTAGTTCCGGCTGGTCCCCGAATAAGTTCGACGGCTTCTGGCAAAGTTATGTCGAAAGTATCCTTATCGTCTATTTTTGCAATAACATCTTTCGCAAAAATTCCTGCTCGCTCTGCAGGAGTACCGGAAAGCGGAGCAATTACTGCTAGTCTTTTATCCTCATTGAATCCGATCTGAATCCCTACACCTTCATAAGATCCCGCCAGATCACTTTTAATCAACTCATTCTGTTCCGGATTTATAAATGCAGTATATGGGTCACCCAAAGAGCGGACCATTCCGGAGATTGCCCCGTACACCATTTCTTGAGCATTAATTGCCTCTTTGTCTAAATACTTTTTTGGGAGTTCTTCAAACACCTCCCAAAATAGGGAAAAATCTACATTTTGAATCTCTGCGGGATTCTGATTAGAAACATTTATTATTGGGATTTGGCCACGCTTATCTAATTCAATTTTTTTCTGGCCTAGAACAAATCCAATTGCTAAAAATACTAAAGCGACCAAAGAAAATTGAATTAAAAAACCAACAAGTGACCCTTTTTGCGCAGGTGTTTCAGCGGCTTCAGCTTCTTGAGTATCTAATTTATTAGGGGTGTTATTATCTTCTTTTTCGTTATGGTCTTGAACAGCTTCTTTTCCGAAGGGCATTATTTTAATTTTTAGATTTGGGCAAATGGCAACAATGCTACATACCTTGCTCTTTTAATACTTCGTGTCATTTGCCTCTGGTGCTTAGAACAAATTCCGGTTCTGACTCTTGCTAATATCTTACCTCTCTCCGAAATATGTTTCTTGAGAATCGGTACATCTTTGTAGCCAACAACTAAATCTTGCTTACAAAGAGGACAATTCTTTGCCCGTGGAACTCGCTTCATAAATTTTGGCATGATAATTAAAAAGGAAGATCGTCTAGATCAACATCTTCTTTTTTATCCTCCTTTTGTTCTTTTTTACTCGAGGATTTACTTTCAGATTTCTTAGCTGCCTTTTTCTCTTCTTCTTCAGCTTTTCCCTCTTTTTCGCCGGCTTCGCTTGCTTCTTTTGGAACTACTGGAGCTCCTTCGGCCGATACTCCACCGTCACCATACCCTCCACCTTCTCCATAATCCCTTCTGGAATCCAGTATTCTCATATCATCTATAACAACTTCGGTTGTTTGTCGCGGCTGGCCGTCTGGCGTTTCCCAGTTTCTTGTCTGCAGTCTTCCTTCAACATAAACTTTACGACCCTTTGTAAGAAGTTGCGAGCAGAGCTCAGCAAGTTTATTCCATGAAACAATTTTTATGAACTCTGTTTCCTCTTTCTTCTCTCCATCGCTTGCCGTGTAATACCTATTTGTCGCCATACCAAAAGTACATACTGCAGCCCCACTTGGTGTATACCTCATCTCCGGATCACGAGTGAGATTCCCGATCAGCATTACTTTATTGAGCGAAGCACGGGATGCCATTAGATTTTGCCTCCATATTCCGTCCTGAGCTCAATATCCTGAATTAATTTATTTAATTGGCTGATATTTAATGAAACTCTAGATACCATGTCTTATATTATTTTCTCTTACCTCTTGCTCGCCTCGCTTCGCTGGCGAAGCGGGTGCTTTTTGCTTTAGAAGAAGTTCCTCCCTTTTTGTTACCAGTTGATTTTACAGCTGAAACCTTCCTTACTGCAACTGTTACTTTTGGTTTTGCTTTTTGTTCCTTCTCTTCTACCTCGACAACTTTTCTCTTTTTACTCGAGGCTTTTTTCTCAACATTCTTCAAAAGTAAATATCGAAGCAAATCCTCTTGCTCCAGTCTCAATTTATCTGTCAATTGCTTGACAACATTTCCTTCCGCTTTAAAATTTAGCACATAGTAATTTGCATCCGTTTGTTTTTTAATCGTATATGCAAGAGGCTTTTTGCCCAACTTGTCGACTTTTAAATTATTCCCGATTTCTTTAACCGATTTTTCCACACGGCTAACTAACAAATCGCCTTTTTCAGTCGCAGTAACCAACATTAACTCGTATAGCATGCTAAATTAAACCTTTCGCAAATGATATCAGAGACGTGAGCTTGATTTCAATGCATAGTATAAATTTTCAATTTACAATTCTAAATTTTAATTGAAATCTAAATGATTAAAAATTAAAAACTTAAACTTTAAAATTACCTATATCAAACATTGAATTTAAACTCAACTACATCACCGTCTCGCATAACCTCCTCACGCCCGGCACTTTTAATTAAACCCTGTTCTTTAGCTCTAACCCAACCGCCGACCTCTATTAATTTTTCCACGCTTATTATCTCTGCGGCAATAAAACCTCTTTTAAAATCTTCGTGAATTACTCCGGCAGCTTCCGGGGCTTTAAAACCTTCTCGAATTGTCCATGCTCGCACCTCCTTAGGACCAGCCGTAAAAAAAGTAATTAATCCTAGAGTTTTGTAAGATTTACTAATCAATTTATCTAACCCAATATTCTTATAACCGAATTCCTTTATATACTGCTTACGCTCTTCTCCTTCCAGTGAAGCCAGCTCAAGTTCAACCTTCGCGCTAATTCTCATTGCGCCTTCAATAGGCGGTTCTTTTTCTAAATCTGCTTCATCACTGTTAACTGCGACTATCGATTTTTTAAAGCTTAAAAGCTGTAAATCTTTTATTAAATCTATTTCTTCCCCACTTAAAACTTCTTCCAGCCAATTACCTTTTTCTACATTTTCTTTTGCCCTATTTAGAGCATTAAAGACTTTATGTTTTGGATCATTAGCTGGTACTTTCTTAAGTTCGCGACTAAAACTCTCAATTCTTTTCTCGAGAGTCTCCAAATCTTTCAGAAGCAATTCGTCTCGAAGAAGTGCCAAATCCTCTTTTGCTCCCTCACTACCCGCTCTATCTACATTTTCATTTTTAAAATCTCTTAAAACAAACACAATAACGTCTACTTCACGAATGTGTGAAAGAAACTGGTTCCCCAAACCTTCACCTTTATGTGCTCCGCGTACTAATCCGGCAATATCCACAAACTGAACGACCGCAGGTATTACCGGAGGTCGTGAAGTCCTGAGCGAAGTCGAAGGATCTGCTGCAATTATGTCTGCCAGCTTTTCCAGCCTCTCGTCGAAAACCTCCACAACGCCGACATTTGGCTCAATCGTCGTAAACGGGTAATTGGCAAACTGCGCCACCTGCTTTTTTAAAAGAGCATTAAAAAGAGTCGACTTGCCCGCATTAGGCAATCCAACTATCCCGACCGATAGATTCATAGTGAGAGTTTAACAGAGTTTTCAAAAATATAAGCAAAACGTGTATAGGGATTTAACGAATTGTAATATTTATTTTAGTATCGAGAGCTCTGGCAATTCTGGAAAGTAGAGAGAGCGAGGGTTTAGCATTCATTCCCTCGAGTCTTGATACAACTGCCTGACCTGTGCCCGCTTTTTTTGCTAGATCCTCTTGAGACATTTTCTTTTTTATCCTTGCTCCGATAATTTGTCTAGCGATTTGAAATTCTGGTTCTAACTTCTTGTACTCGCGACGAAATCCTGGATCTTTCATTAAATCCGCTTTGAGCTCACCATGACTAATCCATTTGCGTCTAGATTTCATAATCCTTAAACCTCCTTACAGCTAATTTTATTTCTCTAATTGGCGTTCTTTGAGTTTGCTTTCTAAACATGGTTACAACTATTATATTCCTATCTATAATCCCAAAAAGTAATCTATATCTACCACCCCTAAGTTCCCATATGTCTTTCGTAATTTTCTTTAAATAAATTTGCGTTAATCTGAACTTATAATCTGAAAACAGATCAATTACTTTTACTACTCTTGCCCTGTCCTCATCTGGCAAAGAACGTATCTTTTCTTCAACCTCAGGATGATAGATTACTTTCATATTTTATGATAAATTTATCATATTTGTCAATCAATTTGATTGTTTACCAGAAGGTATAATGAGTTTTTTAATATTTTCGGCAAAACCTCTGTCCAAACCGACAACGGCAGCCTGCAAGTATTTTCTCAAAGGATCTTTCTCATCAAGCTTACCGCGTCTTATATGAAAAAGGCCGTCAAGTTCTCCGATTTTCTTAATTTCTTCTTCAACGTACATATTTTGGATTTTTTCAAAAGTACATTAAAAGTGCGCTCTTCCCATTATTCGGCAATCCAACTATCCCGACCGATAGATTCATAGTGAGAGTTTAACAAAAGTTACGCTAATTTAGCTCTGTGAGTTAAAATATTTGCCCAAGTTAAAACGTCCTCTGCCCAATCATCGTCCAGCTTTCTTTTCTTTAAATTTTCAAAGCTTTTATTGAACAATCTAAACGTTTTTTCGAATCTCTTGCTTTTCTTGGCTTTACCAAGCTGATCTAAAAAATCTTCTGTTTCAATCAAAAACTGACTGACTCGCGCCGTTTTTCCATTTGCAACCTATCTGCAGAGTCTTCCCAAGTTGACGGCAATATTTAATGCTAAATCCTGAGCATTCATTTAAGAATTTTCCGCTTTTTCTTTATCATCCTCACCGCTTTCAAGTTCCAGCAGTTCCAAATCCCTGATTTGGGGCAGAGAAGAAAAACCCACCTTGCCCTGCATGCTCCCATAAATGTTTGCAGTTGAAAGAAAAAGACGTTTAACTTGTGCTTCCCTAGCTGCCCAACTCTTCTCAAACGCAACCCTTTCCTTATTCACTTGATCCCCCATTTCCTTATAAACTTCCAGCATTGCTTCAACTTGCTGGCGAAATTCATGACCAGTGATATACTCATATAAACTATCTGCTTTACTTCCACGATCTAAAGAAACGGCTTTTTGATATCCAATATCAAGAAGATTCTTCCTAAGAAGACTCGCGAGAGGCAAAATTAACGAAAAACTTACTACCCACACACCATCTCTTAAACCCATACCTTTTATATTTTGGGGTAAGCTCTCACTCACAATAACAGGAATGTTTGCTTTCTCGGCCCGTAAATCACCTTTAAGCTTACTTATCCATGAATCTGTCCAACCTTTTGTTCTTTTAGACTCCCAAAGTATCACCCCGCACGGATAACCTTTCGGACTTTTTACTGTCTGCCGAACATCAGCGCCCTTAACTCCCTTGCCTATCGGCTCAATAGAATCATGTGGAAACGAATCAATCAATAATTCTTCTAGGTTAAGCTCTAAAACTTCACCCTGAAGTTGTTGAGACGACTGCTGGGCTTTCCTCTGTGCTTCTGTCAGTGCCTTTTTTGTATCTTCCAATTGTTTCCTTAACTCATCAATTTGTATTTGCGATTTCTCTTTTTCATCCTTATAGATTTCTTCTTTTGCCTGCTTAAGTTCCTCACTAACCTTTTTTTGAATCTCCAGATCAGTTTTCTCAAGTTTTTCGTTTAGCGCTCTAACTGTTTTATTTAGTTCTAAAAGCTGATTGCGTAAACCCTTGTTTTGACTTTTTAGCTCTTCGTTTTCGTTCTTAGAATCTTTGAGTTTAAATTCAGCCTTTTCGGCTACTTTTTGCGTAGCAATCTCAACTGCTTCCTTTTTTGCCTTCTCTAACTCTTCCTTATTGCTAGCTTCAAACTCGTGTCTTAAAGCTTCTGAAATCTCAACCAATTTTTTACAATGGGGACAAGTAATAGTGTTGCTCATGATTCGGTATTGCCTTTCTCGATCATTTCCTCAACTTTTCTTTTTGCTTCTTCTAGAAGTTCTTTTGATTTCTTTCTAGCTTCGTGAGATTTCCTCACCAAATATTAATTTTCGGGCGGCGGGGCCTCAAATTGGGATTAGGTCAATTCCAACCGACAAAATATAGTATAGCTCCTGCCACAATTGCTACCAAGAGTCCCAAAATCGATTTGCCCCACCAAGTTTGATACCAATGGTAGGCGTCCCGTGATTGCCGATTGTCAATTTTAACAACCGGCTTATCTCCTGATTGTGTGATTTTGTCTCTACCGATAATTTCCATAAGCGTAGCTAGTTTTTGATCTCAACTTTTGCGCTGTCTCCAACCTGAACGATTTTGTCTCTCCCAACTACTTCCACCTTTACATTGAATTGATTGTGGATGTAAGAGTCGTACTCATTTAGTTTGTCTACTCTTGCTTTTAAGCGACTTACTATCCCAACGTAATGGACATTTTCGCTCGTTGCGCCGAAAGGCGGCTCTGCATCACGAAAGTTGTATAATTCTTTTTGAGATACAAAAACCTCTCCTAGTTTTTTTATTGTGTCGTTAGCCCAGTCATTAGCCATTTTTTGCCATTCAGGAATTTTTTGTTCAGCTTGTGTTTTGTCCGAATAATATGCTTGGGTGATTTGATCTTTGATTTGGTAACCACGAACAATACATTCGTCCAGTGTCTGTATTGCTTCTTCCGGTTGAACTTTTAAGTAAGGTAGCCCCATATTATCTTGGCCCGAAAAAATTATCGCCGTTGTAGTGAATCATGTGATCGGGAATATCGGCGAGCCAAACCTCCGTTTCCCAAGCTATTTCCGACGTATGCTTTCTAAACTCGGTAAAATTAGGGAAAGCGGTTACAAAAACTTTTTCAACCTTACAGTTTTTCAACATCGCCTCAAGCTCAACAACTCTTTTGGGAGACATTGGGCCGTGAGAGGTTACCACTTCAACCAAAAACAACCATCTTTTCTTACTATCAAACAGAACAATGTCCGGTAACTTGTCATGTTCAGTAATTGGTATTCCCAAATTAGCAAGTATTTTCTCGTCAACGTATAGATTTTTCTTGGCAGTATCACCGAGATATAACACCTTTGAGCCGGGCGCAAAACGTGGCGCAAACTCATGCACTACCGCTGCCTGCACCTCGTTATGTTCCCCGGGGGATAATTCAAACTTTTTACCATCACTCAACACAACCGGCACCAAGTTCTTAGTGCGCCATTTTCTGTACTTCTCGGCTAATCTGCCATGTTGAACGACAAATCTTTGCAGGGATACAGCCCAGTCCTTTGTTCCAAATGTTTTTATGACCGCCAGCGCGTTTTCTGTAATGGCATAATGCGCTCGTGGACTGTTCGTAGGTAAAGTTGGATCGTCGGGGTTGTAGCCAACGAGATATGCTTGAACGAACTGATGTAAAACCTGTCTTCGTACTGTTTCTCGTGTATTTGGCGCATACCTTCTCCTGAACTCTGCGGCAGCAAAATCCATCACGCCTTTTGAAACAGTGAGGCTATGTCTGTACGATTTTTCCCACGGGTCATTGGGCCTTATTCCACATAATGCTAAAAGCGTGAGTGCCGAAATTTCATTCTGTTGAGCAGGTGGGAAACCAAGCTCTCTCAAAATTTCTCTCGCCTCCTCAATCTTTTTGGTAGCTGCTGATTTCTTAGGCATATTGTTTGATTAAATTAACCACTTTTTCATCAGTCTCTTGATAATCAAAGTTATTGGATTTTATAAACGATCCAACCCTTTCGATTACACGAGGAGCTGGAAGCGGCAAGTTGCGTAGTTCAGTAGCACTAACCTGCGTATTGCCGTTAAAGATACGGAAGTATGAATCCAGTAAACTGCTGTTCAGAATTGCGGATAGTCCAAGCGTTTCTGGTTCAGATAACTCCCCAGTTTTTCGGTAGATGTAGTTAATGTGGTTTTCTATACCTACAAACTTAGATTTCAGAACCGTTGAAATTAACGGAGCAGCAACCAGCCGTTTTTTTTCTTCCTTTGCGCTAAAACGACGAATCAACACATAATTACCATTTGGAATAAGGAGTTTTTTTGCCTGTTGAGACACTTTTACATATTGCGGCTTGCGTGATTCTATAGGCCAAGAGACGTGCATTGTTCTGACATTGTGCAACCAAAGCAAGGGAACGTTTTGTGCGTCTGGATTTTCGGCAAGAATACCGCGGACACGAAACGGCACTATTGGGCCAGTGGACACGTTGAGCCCAAGTGAACGGAGGTTGTGTTTCCAAGATTTAACTATTTTTACGATTTCTCTTTGCGTGATTTTGGTCGGGATATGCAAAACATAATCGTCTTCAGGCGTAATAATTTCTGCCAGAGGAATTTCAATCGTATTGATGTTATCTATATCGGAAAGGCCATTACAACTAGAGATTTTTACTTTATGCTCGTTTTTATCTATTGTTGGATCCTTTTTGCCGTGCAGTATGACGTTTTCTTGTAAAACCCCATCCTTATTGAAGGCCTTATCCCTTGAGTCAAAGATGTGGATAGAAACTGGCGTTATTTGATTAAAGAAGTTTTGCCGAAATTTTTTGAAGTAAAGACCAGCGGCATAACTGCGCGGTGTGATAAAACCAAGTTGCCCCTTTTCTTTAAGCAGGGCTGCGGCTATTGCCATGAACAAAGCGTAGATATTCGGTTGCCCGTGTATAACTGCGTTTGCAGCCTTTGCACGCGGATCGGACTTTGAAATTTTGAAATACGGCGGGTTCGCAACGATGAGATCAAAATTTTCAAAGTCTTTCTTATCAAATAGACTTTGTTGGAGCGTCTTATTAAGAATATCCCCATTTTCTAAAACGAAATCGCTGTCATAAATGGAAAATGTCAATGAGATACTTTTATGACTTAGCCAGTCTTTAAGGTGGTCAAAACTTTTTTGTAATACCGGAGTGAGAGATTTATCTATCTCGTAGGCGATTAACTCAATATGGCTTGGTTTGTATCCCCAAGAGGCAATACTCTCGCATAAAATACAGCTCAAAATTCCACTGCCCGCACCGGGATCCAAAATTTTTATTGATTTTGTTTTTCCAAATTCAGAAAAGTTTTTGGCTATCAACTTCGCGATAATTTGCGGTGTGAAATATTGGCCAAGAGAGGCAGCATCAGCTTTTTTCTTGGACGCAATAAAATCATTTCCCAACGCTTCGGCGTATTTGCTAGGGGGCTTTGTAATAATGTTGTTTTGCTTACTTGCCATACTCATTTTTTTCAAATTCCGTCAGACCGAATTGTAGGTCGGGTTTGCGAAAAATTTTATTGATAATATCAACTGTTATATCCCTGCCCATTTTTACTTCTGCTAAATACCCTTACAACCTTACCAACTAATCTTGTGTCAGGATAAATGGGAATATTTTTATACTTTGGGTTTTCCGCCTTTAGGTAAGTTTTGCCATCATCATGAATAAAACGTTTAACAGTAACCTCATCATCATTTCTTGACAAGACTATGTCGCCGCTTTTGAACTCTTTTGATTTCTTGACTAAAACCATATCTCCGTTATTAATACCAGCATTTTTCATTGAATTTCCTTTTATACTTATCAGCATATCTCCGCCATCAGTATTGCCTAAAGATACCCATTGAATATCTTCAACTGCTTCACTGTAAGGACCGGCTGGGCTAATACCTACATATGGCAAAATCGGTTGGATATTAAGCATTTCAAATCCTTTCTTCAAAATTTTTAATCCGCGGGCTGTTCCTTCGTCTCTTTTGATAAAGCCTTTATCTTCTAACAATCTAAGAAAATCCAAAACTGCCTGATTGGAGGAAACTTTAAGCTCTTCACGAAGATCAGCCAGAGTAGGTGGATAACCAGAATTTTTAAGTGATCTGTAAATTGCTTTTAGAACTTGTTTTTGGCGCTTGGTTAATTCTTCTGTACTCGACATAATAATAGTGTACTGACCATATGGTCAGTTGTCAATATGTAGCTTGTAGGTAAAAGTTCGGTATAATTTAAAGCTTCTCAAATCTTGGATATTTTCTCGATATCTTCTTCCCGATATCTCCTGTCGCCTCGTTTGCTGATTATTATATAGCCTTTAGTTTACCGCTTCCCATCTTCGTATATATCCTTCGTTAAAGCTATGGATATCAAGAAAACTTCGAAGGGCAGGCTATCCCAGCGTCTTGAGATTGTCTAGGCCCCGATACATAGAGAACGGTTTGATGAACAATGTCAGGCCGTTACAATGGTTCGTATATGC
>Ga0155333_102_pt1 | contig 12157 bp, 15 predicted proteins | sample RifCSPhighO2_02_FD_106301 | JGI IMG/M metagenome (GOLD analysis project Ga0155333, IMG submission 106301) | Candidatus Curtissbacteria bacterium RIFCSPHIGHO2_02_FULL_40_16b | reverse complement strand
CTTTAAAGTATCAAACACCAAACGAATATGTTATTAACTATCTAAAAGAAAAGGGAGGAGAACTGTACGGTATCTAGGGAGCCAGCACACAATACTGTACAAATATTGACAAATGTATTATAATGATATTAAGGCTAAACCCCATATGGGTGGGTATTATGAAATTAGAGAAAAAGAAAGAGGTACTAAATAGGCTGAGTTATTTGATAGGTCATTTGGAAGGTAATAAAAAGATGGTTCAAGCGAACGAATACTGTGTTGACGTGATTCGCCAGAATCAGGCAGTCGTAGGGGCTCTCAATAAAGTGAATAAAATAATGCTGAAGTCACATTTGGAAACATGCGTAGCACCGGCAGTTAAATCTGGAACTAAATCCCGAAAGAATAAGGTACTTGACGAAATTTCTGCAATTTTTGAAATGGAACAAAAAATAATATGAATTTAGGTAGAGTGCCAATTATTGTTTGGTTTTTAGTTCCGACAGCGATTTTGATTGGATTGGGTGTTTGGTTTTTGACATCTTCTAGTTTTATTCAGCCTCAAGATAAGACCAAACCGGCTGAAGTTTCCAACAGTATCGAAGGAGTGCAGGAATTTGATATTGTTGGGGAAAACCATATACCTCAAGGTACGCCCGGATCCGGATATAATTCCAACCCTCCTTCGTCTGGTCCACATTGGCCGTCACCAGCTGTAAAAGGGGTTTTTGACAAACCGATGCCGGATGAGACGGCGCTTCATAATCTTGAGCATGGGCACATTTGGATTGCATATGATCCTTCAATTAGCGAAGAAGTGAAAACGAAACTTGCCGAAACTGCCCAAAACGATGACTGGAAAATAATAATGTCTCCAAGAGAAGGGAATGATGCAAAGATAGCTTTGGTCGCATGGGGAAGGGTTTTAAATATGGATGAACCTGACTTCGCGCGGGTAGAAGACTTTATAAAAACATATAGAAACCGAGGCCCGGAGAAAACACCTGAATAATATGGAGGTGAGATTAAATGCTGGTAGCTGACATGATGCGTTTTGGAAATGAAAGTACCCATGGTGCTGTTGATAATCGTTATATTAATTATCACCCAATGATGGGGTGGGCAGGAGGAGGAAATAATACTTTTTGGTTTTTTAGCATACTATGTTTTGTTACCTGGATCCTTATCATTATCCTGTTAATTGCCCTTATTCGCTGGCTTTGGAAAAAAGGGGATAAGGTTAAATAGAAAGCCCTCCTTCGCTTCCTTTTCCCGCTGAAGCTTCAAAGGACAAGAAAGCTACGGGAGTAAAGGAGGTGGATTATATGTCCCATTGCTGCGGAAAACACAGGGAAAAGAAGAAGAGTTAGTGGATTCTTGGGATGGACATGAAGTCCTTACAACTTCAGACATTACAGCAGGATGTCTGGGAAATGAAATTGCCAATTAGGTAACCAAATAAAGGTTACCCTTTTACTAACTGAAAAATTACTATGAAAGAATCAAAAAACAGAAAAATATACGCCTGTCCGATGCACCCGGAGGTCAAATCAGATAGACCCGGGCGGTGTCCAAAATGCGGTATGGAATTAATCAGACATCAGAAATCGGATGTCAGAAATCAGGCACTTAAATCCGACATCCGACATCCGACATCCGACATCCGAAAACTTTACACCTGTCCTATGGATCCGGAGATTGTTAGAAAGGAACCGGGTACGTGTCCAAAATGCGGGATGGATCTTGTGCCCATGCAAAAAGGAGACCATCAAGGTCATGCCCTTCACGCTTCTATGGAAGAAAATTTCAAAAAGAGATTTTTTATCTCACTGCCTCTTACTTTAATAATCCTTACTCTTTCCCCCAAAATCCAAGACTGGTTTCACTTTTCAGTAACTTTTCCCCTGATAAATCTGGTTCTTTTCCTTCTTGCTTCGATAATCGTTCTTTGGGCCGGTTTCCCCTTCTACCAAATGGCAAAAGGGGAGTTATCAAAGAAAAACCCCGCAATGATGACTCTAGTCAGTTTTGCTGTTTTGTCAGGCTATGCCTTTAGCATTGCTGCTACATTTTTATTTAAAGGCGAATCATTATATTGGGAAATTTCAACGTTAGTTTCAGCATTTCTTTTGGGTCATTGGATAGAATTGAGGGCAGTTAGAGGAGCAACGGGAGCCCTTTCTGAACTTGCCAAACTAATTCCACCGACTGCCCATAAATTAGAGGCCAGAGGTCAGAGGTCAGAGGTGACAGATGTCAAAACTGAAGAATTAGAAAAGGGCGATTTAATTTTAGTCAGGCCGGGCGAAAAAGTTCCAATCGACGGAAGCGTTGTGGACGGCCAGAGTTCTGTAAACGAGTCTATGGTTACGGGAGAATCAAGACCTGTTTCCAAAAAAGCGGGAGAGCCGGTTATAGGAGGTGCTATCAACAACGATGGGTCTCTGACAATAGAAGTTACAAAAACCGGAGAAGAAACGGCAATTTCCCAAATAATGGAGCTTATCCGCGAAGCCCAGGAATCAAAACCTCCGGTCCAGAAGTTGGCAGACAGGGCAGCAGCTTGGTTAACTTACACTGCCCTTAGCGTTGGAATCGTCACTTTCCTTTACTGGTTTTTTCTAAATCCCCAGGGAACATTTCCTGCAATTTTTGCCGGTACTTTGGCAATTTCGGTAATTGTTATTGCTTGCCCTCACGCACTTGGCCTTGCTATCCCAACCGTTACTACAATAACCACAACCCTGGCTGCTAAAAATGGAATTTTAATTCGGGACATGAAAGCGGTGGAAATTGCCAGAAAACTAAATTATGTAGTTTTTGATAAAACCGGAACTTTAACCGAGGGTAGGTTTGGAGTGACTAAAGTGGTCAAACTGAACAAAATCGCAGAAGATGTAATCCTGTCATCAGCCGCAGCCGTTGAAATACAATCACAACATTCTATAGCACAGGGAATAGTTCAATCGGCAAAGGGCAAAAAGTTGGAAATCGCCAAAGTCCAAAATTTCAAATCCATTCCCGGAAAAGGAGCAAGAGGAATTGTTAGCGGCAAACAAATCTTAGTGGGGAATAAGGTTTTTTTAACCGAACAAGGCTTGCGTGTTAAGGAATTTGAGCATGAGATCAACGAAATTTCTGCTGATCAAACCTTTATTTGGGTTGCCCAAGATAAAAAAGTGATCGGTATTATTGTTCTTGAGGATGTAATCCGAATTGAGTCATCAAAAGCAATTAAAGCTTTAGCGGATATGGGTATAAAGACTGCAATGTTGACAGGTGATAATGAACAAATTGCCAAAACAGTTGCGAAAAAACTTGGGGTAGATACTTATTTTGCCCAGGTTTTACCTCAGGATAAAGTGGAAAAGATTAAAGAGCTTCAAGAAGAGGGTAATGTCGTTGCTATGGTTGGAGATGGAGTTAACGATGCCGCTTCTCTCACGCAAGCACATGTTGGTATAGCCATTGGAGCAGGGACAGATGTGGCCGTAGAATCTGCAGAGATAGTCTTAGTAAAAAATGACCCCTTGGATGTGGTTAAGGCGATTAAATTAAGTCAAAAAACAAACTCAAAAATGAAGCAGAATTTAGCCTGGGCAGCAGGATATAATGTTTTGGCAATTCCAATTGCGGCTGGCCTCCTTTATTCATTAGGAATATTACTGCGTCCGGAATGGGCGGCTCTTTTAATGGCCGCAAGTTCAATAATCGTTGTTTTAAACGCGCTTCTTCTAAAAAAAGAAGAACTATTAGTTTAACGAATGGAGTAAATTTTTATGTTTTGGTTTAAAAAAGGAGAATCAGAAACAGATCCGGTTTGCATGATGAAGGTAAATGTGCAGAATGCAAAATTCTTACAGACCTATAAGGGCAAAACGTATTATTTTTGCTCTGCAAACTGTAAGGAACAATTTAAACGGGAACCTGAAAAATATTTAGCATGAGAGGATACAAAAAAACATTAGAAATAATGAGGAATTTAATTTTTGACTTTTATTCTGAGCGAAAAAACTCCGGCATTCATGCCGGAGATGAAGCGAATTCTGAGCGAAGATCAGAGAACCACGGCCTTCAGGCCGTGGGAATCTATTTATGGAAGTTCAAAAATCATGGAATTATTAATTAGTGCTTCATTTATAGCCGCATTTATTGCAGGAGTTGCGGCTCTTTTTGCACCATGTTGCATTACGGTGCTTCTGCCGACTTATTTTGCCTCCATATTTAAGCAAAGATCGACAATTTTTTTAATGACATTCGTTTACTTTTTAGGGCTTTTGGCTGTCTTTATGCCGATCGGTCTTGGAGCGTCCGCAATTACGCAGATATTTAGCACTTATCACAATATTATCTTCACTCTCGGCTCTCTATTTTTGATTCTTCTTGGGCTAACACTTGTTTTGGGATTCCAATTTTCTTTACCCGCACTTGTCCATCCCCAGCTTAAGAACTCGGGCTTTTTATCGGTTTTTGGGTTAGGGATATTTTCGGGAATTGCCACAACATGCTGCGCTCCTGTTCTTGCCGGAGTTTTAACTCTGGCTGCGCTTCCGGCGTCATTTCTTTTGGGCGGAGCTTATACTTTAGCTTACGTTTTGGGGATGGTTATCCCTTTATTTATTCTGAGTATGTTTCTTGATAAAAATAAATTTACTCAGAAATTTTTTACATTTAGAAAAACGGTTAGCTACAGTATCTTTAGTAAAAAAATACGCTTGACCTTGTCCAATCTTTTCTCGGGAGTTATGTTTTTAGCTCTTGGAATCATAATTATTTATCTGTCAATTACCAATAATTTAGTAACTCATGCCTCTTACCAAATCAGCATAAATGTTTACTTAACCAGATTTATTCAGTTTGTAGGAAAGTACACACGAATCATTCCTGAGGCTGTTTGGGCAATAATGACCCTTTTTATTTTCTTGGTCATTTGCGCAAAGGCCATCAAGGAGTTTTTCTGGGGAAGAACAAAACAAGCGAAGAAAGAAGGTGATTAGTATTAACAAGTCCATAATTATTTGGGTGTTATCAATTATTGTTTTTCTAGGGGCTGTGATCGGCGCGTCTTTCCTGCTCGGTGGCAAAAGCAACCAAGAGAGTAGCGAGGCTGATCACCCGGCCGAGCACCACGAGGGTCAATCAGTCTATGAAGATAAATTTAATGCTTTAATTGGTCAAACAGCCCCCGATTTCGAACTTTATAGCTATAATGGAGAAAAAATCAGACTCCAGGAACAACGGGGGAAAAAGGTAGTGCTGTTTTTTACAGAAGGCGTAATGTGTTACCCTTCGTGCTGGAACCAGATTGCAGCATTTGGCAAGGATGAGGTTTTTAAGAGCGAAGACACCGTCGTTTTTTCAATAGTGGTTGACACCAAAAATGAATGGAAAAAAGCTATCGATAAAATGCCCGAGCTTGGTGACTCAACCATACTTTTTGATCTTACTAAGAGTGTTTCTAAAGAATATGGGGTTCTTTCGCTTTCTTCATCAATGCATAAAGGCCAATTCCCGGGTCATACATATTTAATAATTGATAAGGAAGGAATTGTCAGATTCATAAAGGATGATGTGCAAATGGCAGTTAGAAATGACGAATTAAAGGCAGAACTAGAGAAGCTGAATTAAAAATGGACCAAAAAATTATCTTGACCTCGTCCCTAAAGGGATTTTTGGGCACGGCTTTGCTTTTGATATTTTATTTTTCGATTGTTACTCTTATTTCCGGTTGGCAGTTTGCACAAGACCAATTTTCCAAATTTTGGTATTTTATTTTGGTTCTTGCTTTTGGATTTGGTATCCAAATTGGACTTTACAGCTACCTTAAAAGTGCTATTCATCAAAATATCTCAGCGAAGATATTAGCAACATCGGGGACAACCTCAACCGCTGCCATGATTTCCTGTTGCGCTCATTACTTAGTCAATGTTTTGCCAATCTTAGGAGTAAGTGGAGTTATCACATTAATTAGTCAGTATCAGGTTCAATTCTTTTGGGTTGGGTTAATTTTCAATTTTGCGGGAATTACCTATATGGCCGGTAAAGTTTACCAATTTTCTAAAAGGATATGAAATATCTCAAAGTAATCGTATTTAGTATGGCAATTCTGGCTATTGGGGCTACTATCTATTATTTAACTATAAATAAAACTACTGGAAACCTAAAAGAAACTATACCAATGGCAAGTCAAAATATGCTGCAGACTCAAATTAACTCCGAGGATTCAATCATAGTAAAAGTAACCCCCATAAATTTGTCAGAATCTGCAGAAACTTTGGATTTTGAAATCGTCTTAGACACACATTCTGGCAATCTTGATCAAGACTTGGTTGCAAATTCAGTCTTGATTGATGATAAAGGTAATCAGTTTAGCCCAATTTTTTGGGAGGGTGACCCTCCACAAGGACACCACCGCCAAGGAATTTTAAAATTCGAACCAATGTCCCAAAGGCTTAAGTTAATCGAACTGAAATTAAATCAAATAGGGAATGTTAGTGAGAGAAGTTTCAAGTGGGATTTTGAAGTAAACAAAAAATGAATTCTAAAATGAAACAGAATTTGGTTTTGGTTGCGGATAATGATAAATTAATTAAATTTCGAAAAGAGAAAGATAAGCACTGGAAAGAGGACGAGCAATCACCTTTAACTGAAGAGCAAAAGAAAACATTCAAAAGGCTTAATTATTTTCTACCAAATCCGGATTTGAGATTTGAATTACCTTTGCTTACAGATATTCCTGATTTAGGTAAACAAGTTGTTATTAAAACTACAGGAGGAGATGAGCAGGTTTACAAAAGAGCAGGGAAAATTAGGTTTAAAGTAGATGGTAAAGAGATTGAAACTATTGTTTTTGAAGATCCGGAAGTCGAGCAGTTTCAATACTATTTACTTTTTAAAGATAAAACTACAGGTAAAGAAACTTATGAAAACGGCAGAATGCTGCAAATCGAGAAGAAAGGGGATAAATTAGTCGTAGATTTCAACTATTGTTACAATCCATACAGTTCTTACAATGATAATTGGGATTGTCCGATTACTCCGAAGGAGAATACATTGAATGTTGAGATAAATGCAGGGGAGAAGAAATTTATTTAGCTTCGTTTGACAACTGTTTTAAATTCTTTCATTAATTTTTTAATTTTAGGGTCGATTATTACTTGGCAGTATGGTTGATTTCGATTTGAGTCATAATAATTTTGGTGTGATTCTTTGGCCTTAAAAAAGTTCTGATAAGGCAAAATTTCGGTGACAATGGGAGCAGCGTAAACTTTTTCTTTCTTGATTTTAGCCTTTATTTTTTGAGCTATTTTCTTCTGCTCGTCTGAATGATAGAAAATTGCCGATCGGTATTGAGGACCAACGTCATTGCCTTGACGATTTAAGGTTGTCGGGTCGTGAAGATGAAAGAAAACTTCTAACAGTTTTTCGTAAGATATGATTTCCGGGTCAAATTCCAGCTGAATGCTTTCGGCATGGCCTGTTGAGCCTTGAGATACTTGGTCATAATTGGGATTTTCGGTTCTACCTCCACTGTACCCGGAAATTACTTTAGAAACGCCTTTGATTCTTTTAAAAATAGCTTCGGTACACCAAAAACAGCCTCCGGCGAGGGTTGCAGTATCTAATTTTGCCATTGGCTGATTTTACTATTAAATATTATAAAATGGCGAAATTCTTACAATTTATTTGGAATTAGCGGGTGACGCTGATCGTGGAACTGTCAACTTCTGAAGTTGTGCTTACAGTAATTCTGGAACTGGCACCCACAGAAATACTATAGCTTCCTGTATCATATACAGAACAAATCCCGGGTGTTCCGACTGAAGAATCTGGATCTACGGGCATTGCTGCTATATATGTTGGCACTATATCGTCACAGGTCACTTCGAAGTTTGTAGCATCCATAACTGTTGCGGTCGCAGTTATTTCACCCGCTCCCGGTAAAGTACCTTTATTGTCAGCTGCATACTGATGGACTGCATTTAAGATTGCGTTAACATCGCTTCGCCTTTGGGTGTCATTAGCTTGCGCAAATTGTCTGGCCGGGTTAATGGCAATTAGGACAATTGCCAGAAGTACGGTTAGAACACCGATTACGACGAGAAGCTCGATTAAGGTAAAACCGAGCTTTCGCTGGTGAATAGTGAATGGTAAATGGTGAATGGAGAAAAATCTATTTACTATTTTCGATTGACTATTTACATTAATATTGGGCAGGGCAGATTTCATCTATAGATTAATTATTGACGAGTAAGATTTTATTGTCAACCGGCTGGACCGGTGGTGATAACGATGTCGAAGCCGATATCATCCGAAGCCTCTTCTGTTTCTACGTTTGCCAGTGTTTTTTCAAGTTCGGTTTTGATTTCTGATATCAGGGAATCTGCAACATTTTGTTTGTAGACAATTTTTGTAGAAGTTAAATCTTGGCTGTCGGCGTTGCCTGTTTCTATTTGTGAATAGTCTAATGACTGGAGCAATGCTTGTACTTGAGATGCTTGACCGGAAATTCCGGATCCATTTAAAACCTGGATTGTTAAATCTTGTTTGGATGACAGCTCAGCCTGCCCGGTAGCTTCCTGATTCTCTAAGTCTACGATTGCAGGTATTGACTCTCGAGGGGAAGGAGCCAGTGTAGGCAAGGGGTTTTTATTAAAAGGTGAGTATTGTTTAAGTATGCCTTGTTTAAATAGAAGAAAGACGACGATTCCAAGACCAACAACAATAAATGCAATGCCGGCGACACTAATCGGGTTTAACTTGGATTTTTTCTTTTCTACTTGGGGATTTTCCTCGTCTGATGGGGTGTCTGCAGCCTGCTTTATTTGCGCGTTACCAGACAAAAAATTGCTTGTTTTGAGCATTTCCGAATTTGAAGTTATTTTTTTGATATCTTGGCGACTTAATACTAAGGATGTGATACCAAACATTGATACAGGTACTGCAGCTCGAATTTCTGATTGAAGTTTTTGAAGAACGTGAACGATCGACTCGTATAGATTTTTATTAGCCGCAATTAAATTAAGACCGTTTTTGGTGCGAATTTGTTTTTTAGCAACCTTCTGGGGGTCAAAAGGGACTGAACCGAAGAATTTTTTGGCAGCAGCTTCTTCTTTAGTTTTGTCAGAAAGCGGTAGAGTTTTTTCGAAAAGATTTTCGGCAGATAAAACTATAATAATTTTATTATCTTTGAGGTTAAGTTTGGAAAGAAAATTAGAAATTAACTGTTCAAACTTTTCTATGTCGATAATTTCCTGGTCTTTTTCATAGTTAGGCGGGAAATCGAGCCTTGCTTGAACCCCCTCCGATTTTTGATTGTAGACTTCCAAGGAGTTGCGTTTTAGAAAAATTATTGTGTCAGGATTTGAAAACAGCATAATTTAATTGTATCTAATCGACTTCTTTGAAAGAAGTAATTGAGAATTTATTGTTAGAATAGTTACCAATTACTTCAATATTGCGAACGAAACTCCCAACAGTACCGATAGAATTAATTGTAACAGTCGGAAGAGCGTAGTTGACAGATATAGTTGCAGACCCATTACCAATAGTAAATGTTTCACCGCCATAAGTTGAATTGGGATCGCGCAGAATTCTCAGTATTGCGTTGTCGGCACCGGCTTCGGCTACTGCTAAAGCCTCTTCTCCTATTGAATATTTGCTTGTGGTTTGTGAGTTAATAATTGTTACTGCTACGGCGCTGGCTACAATAACAGTTGCTATTGCAACAAAGACAAGAAGAGTGACGAGGGCTTGGCCGGGCAAGTTGGATGGTTGGATGGTTGGATGGTTGGATTGTTGATGTTTCATCTTCTGCCTATTGTTGTTACGAAATTCTTAACTTCCGGGTCGGAATCCGGGGCAGCGACACTTTGGATAGTAAACGTAACTCTAACCGTGTTTTTACCGCCGGCATTACCGATTTTTTGAAAAAGTAAATTAGAAATTATGGTTTCTGAGCCATTCAGATTCAAAGAACCGTTGCCATCGTCGAGGAGAAGATTATTAGCATTGATTTGATATTTATAGGTGACTCCGCCAATATCTAACTCTAAAGTATTCGCGGAGTCACCTCGATTGGCGGGAGTGATAATTGCCGTGGCGCGAGGGATATCATAACCCATTCTGCCGATAATTAATCGGCTATCTTGTTCTACTGCCGATGTTGCTTGTGATTCTAGTTGAATATCCAAAATTGAAACTAAAACGTCTGTTAGAGTGATGACAAAGATCGCCAGCAAACCCATGTAGATAATGAGTTCCACAAGGGTGAAACCTCGTTTCACTTTGGAGTGACAAGTTGTTTTATTTTCGCTTCGCGAAAACCTCGCCAAAAATTGAATATTTGGGCGGGGATGAAGCGAAGGGGAAACATACTTCCGAGGACGTTCGATCTTGGAGCTTGAGCCAAATGATAGAATCGGCGAAAATCGAGGGTTCTTAACCCTCGGAAGTTTATTTCTATTGGCTATTAATGACGGACTATTAACGGTCTTCATGGCGAATAGTTAATACTTACATCGTGTAGTGTAGGTGTAACTGCTCCGGGTCCACTTAAGTTAGCTCTAAATTGGATTCTTTGGCCGAGAGTCGAATTCAGCGGAATTGCACCGGGGCTGTCGTAGAAGGAAGTGGTACCTGTTGGCCCCATAAATGGCGCGTTATCGACAGATATTTGCAATTGAATATTAGTATTAGGATTAGGTAATGTTTCACTCCAAGTGATATTGTTGAATGCGACTTCTTGCTCCGCATCAAAGATTTGTGACGTAAATGTCCCGGAACCTGAACCGCCACTCTGAACCGTAAAAAACCAGCCTGCTGCATCCCAATAAGGAATTGCACCATAGCCGGTAACATAATAGATTGAGTTTACCCCATCAAAATTTATCGAATTTAGTTCTTGGGCTGTGCTATTTTGTACTCTTTTTATCATGTAAGCTCGGGCTTCCGATACATTTGGAGCGCTTACATAAACTCTATAGGTATTGCCGGGCAAGAGCTGAATAGGCGGATTGAATGTGTATTTGTAATATTGATATGTTTGGGAAACGGTCCCCGAGGTGACGATATTGGCATCTGCAAGAGTTGTAGCTGTAGTGATATTTTGAAGAATTACTTTTAAAGGGCCTTGAGGATTTTGAGCCACGCGTTTTCTTACCAGCCAATTTATATCTGAAACGGTAATAGCATTGGGGACTGTAAATTGTTCTCCGTGAACAATAGAACCATAAGTTTGAAACTCATCCCCGGTTTCATACGGGTTGCCTTCGAATGAACTGTCTGTAAACTCCAATGCATAAATAGGCTGATTGTTTGAATATTGCCAGCTACTACCAGAGAAATAGCCTGTGTTGGCTTCTAGATCGACTTTGTTATCAAAGGGATATAGTCTATTGAGTGGTGTAGACTGACGAAGTTGGATATAGTTACCAAAACCGATAGATCCAGTTTCATACTGGACTACTATGTGGTAAGTGCCGCCTGAAACAATAGCAGCATTGCTGATGTTGATTGAATACCAACCTGTAGAAGTTGGTTGAAATGTTGCTGACCCTAAGAATGTTCCGGAAGGATTATTACTGACGTCACTTTGAATTCCTACCCTGTAAGTGGGACTTGTGCCCACAATGTTGTGGACATATATTCTGATTCGGTCGACGGTTTTGGAATTTTGTGCAGTAAAACGGATATTGTTCCTAATGCCTGGAGTAATTAGCCACACCATTGGTCCAACTGAATCAACTAGAAATTGATTTCCGTATTCAACACCGGTTGACGATGTAGGATCGAGTTCAACCGATGCGGCATTACCCGTTCCAACGGTTCTTGTTCCATTATGAGTACCTGCGTTGAAATGAATATCGGTAGTTTGTTCCCAAGCAGTATTTTGAAGATGCCTTTGTAAATACGTGGTTGATTCAACTGACGAGGTAACTGGAGTATCCCAGGAGACAGAAGATGTAATTTTTTTGGTTGAAGAGTCAAGTGTACCTCCGGTTTCTGTGACGTTTCCGCTTGAATCGCGGTTGACATTGGAAATTTCGATTTGACGTGTGAAACCGGAGATTGTTTCAGCTCCTGGTGCCAGGCTCCAGACTTGACTGGAATCAAGTCCGGAGATTGTTAATGCGTTTATATTTGCGAATGTAAAACCAAAACAGGCGAGCCCTGAACA
>Ga0155333_123_pt1 | contig 14938 bp, 13 predicted proteins | sample RifCSPhighO2_02_FD_106301 | JGI IMG/M metagenome (GOLD analysis project Ga0155333, IMG submission 106301) | Candidatus Curtissbacteria bacterium RIFCSPHIGHO2_02_FULL_40_16b | reverse complement strand
CGCCGCAAGAATATGTTACAAACTATTTACTCGAGAGAGGAGGACAACCGTTCTCTATCTAGGGTGCCAGTACAAGGATTTGATTACACTCGTCATGGAGTGTATTATCCTACTGGTGTAGGCATAAGTCAAAAATTTCCAAAAATTTTTGACAAGTTTTATTTTACCCATTTTTTCAAAGAAGCGGATTTAAACAAAGCACTTTGTACTAGAAAAACGAGCTCCCTTGAACCCTTGTTTCAAAAATCGAGTTGAGTCCATGCATTTGGTAAAATTACGCTTGAAGCGTGAATAATTCAAAAGTTCTAAACCAAGGGGTTAAGTACGGTTATTATATTTTCGAACCCTTAGATGGATATAGGGTATCAGCCTCAAAGGACCTTGTAAAACGCTTAGAAGAACTTGGCTTCCGATATGAGCTGTTTGAGGGTGGAGGTGGGGGCGAGAGCAAGGAAGTAATCCATCAAATAATTGCTCATTTGACAGTAGATGATTTTTGGCTAGGAGTTTTTTCGAGCCTGTTAGCAAGTCGAATTGAAAAAGTACTAACGTCACTGTTTAAATGGTATCAGGCAAATCGAATTAAAGGTTCTACAATCAGGCAGGTCGTCACTATTACAATTAAAAAAAACAAGAATCTCGATGTTTATTCAATAGATTTCGATATTGTTAAAAAACACTCTCACAAAGAAATTCTAGAAAAAATAAAAAAAGCGCGAAAATGAGGATTTACGGGGGGACGTCAGTAGAAGGATATTATATGAATATAACAGGCCACATTAAGAGTGAGGTAGGTGCTGCTGCTGACGAGTACATTTTAAATGTAGATACCGATGAATATGTTGAGTATCTTTTCGATAGATTTTCTCTTCAGCCCATATTGAAAGATGAAAAAAGAAAAGTTTCGCTGGAAAGGCTAAAAAGATGGAGGGATATAAGCGAAGATTTTTATACTCAAGCAGGAAGAGTTGAAGTTGAACAATTCAAAATAGGCTATCCAATACTCGTAAATGATAAAACTGTTGAGGTTTTCGGTCTTGATTGGGGGCTTGCGTTTAGTGCCCATGACTGGACCTTGGATCAATCAGGCGGACATATCTTTGCAATGGTTGACAAAACTACAACATCAGTACAAGACGAAATTAAGCTTATTGATAGGGTTATATCAAACAAAAACATTTTAATAGAAGATAAAAATCCTCAACTTAAAGAAACTATAAAACGCATAGTGGAGGATAGAAAGAAAAAAGTCTCAGAGGATTTTGAGGATTTTGAAAAACTGGTAAAAGAGATAGACATACCTCTCGAAGTTATTAAAAAAGATGCTATAAAGGAAATAAGTTTCGGTGTAAAACCAGAGATTAAAAGTTTAGTTCCACCCAAAGCTAACCCAAAAGAAAAATATGTATTAGATAGGCAAAAAGTTTTAACAATTGCCGAAATTGTCGATAACGTTGCAAAAAACTTTGAGGCCGCTCCAAAAAGTTACAATAACTTTGAGGAGGAAAGGCTCAGGGATATTATCTTATCTTCGCTTAATTCCGTGTTTTCTGGTAGAGCAACCGCTGAGACGTTTAGAAATAGAGGGAAAACGGATATTTATTTGAATATAGAAAAGGGTTGCATTTTAGTTATCGAGTGCAAATGGTGGAATGGAAAAGGGACTTTGGATGAAGCAGTTGATCAATTATTCAGATACTTGACCTGGAGAGAGAATTATGGGGTCATCATTTTATTTTCTAAGAATAAGGGGTTTTCCAATGTATTGGATACAGTTGCTAGCACGTTAAAAAATAACCAAAGTTATAGTAGCGGATTTCAAGTAACATCACAATCAAATTTTATGTCAAATCACACATTCCCAGACGATAGTGAAAAAATTGTAGAAGTTCATACACTCGCTTATAATCTCTATAGTGGTTCAGCGAATAGTACTAATTTACAATAATTTCTTACCCTTCGGGTTTCTATTATTGCTTTACTAATTTCGTTTTTACTCTGATCTTTTCAAGAGTTAGTAATTAGGGATATAAAACTTCATCTGAGTAGTCGACCAGTAGGTTCGAATAAGAGAACTTGTTTTTCTCGCAAGCTCGAAAAATAGCGTCTATGTCCGCAAGTAAATTTAATTTGTCCTAAAGTCTTGTGAACCTTTTGTGATTTTTCCATTACTTGCTAATCGATTATTCAGGGGATGGCTTTCAATCACACCCTTGAGGTCATCAACGACCAGATGAGTATATCTGAGTGTGGAATTGATGCTTGAGTGACCTACGATTCTGGCAACTTTCATGGCGGGAGCGTCAGACTTGATAAGCTCCGTAATAAAGCAATGGCGAAACAAGTGGAGATGAACTCTCTTCTTTATACCCAGGAATCTTGCTCTTCTATTTAGTTCGTCAATAACAGTAGCAGCCTTTATTCTTTCGTGGTTTCGCAGAAATGACCTAAACAAAGGCTCTTCTGGTTTTGCCTTTCTTCTTTCCAGCCATTCCTGCAATCGAAAGCACAAGTCCTGAGGAATTGGAACGAGTCTGGGTTTATCAAATTTAGCACGTCTTACATGAAGTACCATTTCATCAAAGTCCAAGTCTTCTACATCCAAGCCTATTGCCTCCCCACGTCTTAAACCTGTGCAAGCAATAAGCTCAAAGAAAAAGTCAAAGTATTCTCTTGCTAGGAATTGATGCCACTTATCTCGTTTAAGTGGGCAGTGGATAATAGCCCTGATCTCATCAACAGTTAAGAGAGTAGGGAAGAAAGCATCTCGTTTAAGGGCTTTGATGCAGCCAGAGAGATCATCTTCCAAAAAACTTTCCTCAAGCCATAGCCACCGCACAAACTGCTTCATTGAGGAGATGACTGAATTAACAGACGCAGTTCTAAGCTCTTTGCCATTACCTAGCCCATTTGTGGACTTTGACTTCTGGCATTTACAGTAAAGAACATATTCTCGGATGGTATTTTTATTTATCTCCTTACCATCAATGAAATCAGGAAATTGGCGGATATTGAACCAAATTCGCTCAATAGTCTTCTCAGACATACCTCTATAGCGATAAAAATCGAAGAATTTGACTAAAAATTGATCAATCTGGGATTTTTGTACAAAATTAACCTTTTTTTCTGTGTCTGACATATAATAAACAGAGGAATTTCGCTGTTTTTGCAGTCAGAAATCACTCGTTTTATATGTCCTATCAACCCAAAGTAGCCCTCGTACATGATGACTTCCTGCAGCGTGGCGGTGCGGAGAATCTTTTTGCAACGATTGCAGGTCTTTACCCAAAAGCCCCAATTTATACATCACTTGTTAATTGGCAAAAACTTCCTTCTTCTATAGAAAAGTCGTGGATAAAAACCTCCTGGATGCAAAAAATTCCACTGGCCAAATATTTCTACAAGGCTTTACTGCCCCTATACCCTTTTGCTTTTGAAAGCTTTGACTTATCAAAATACGATTTAGTTATTTCATCAACCACCAGATTTGCCAATTGCGTTATAACTAAACCTGGGACTGTACATGTATCGTATGTGAACACAACCCCCAGGTTTTTATGGAGCGCTAAAAGCTTATCACATTATCTGCCAACTCTGCTGATTTTCCTTTTTAAACCAGTCCTTAACCACTTAAAAAAATGGGACAAAATTGCAGCATCCAGAGCCGATTTTTATATTGCAAATTCCACGAACGTAAAAAGTAGAATCAAAAAATTTTACGGTCGAGATTCGCAAGTCTTATATCCGTTCGCAAATACACACTTTTTCAAACCCGCAAAAATTCATAATTGGCCACTTAAAAATAAAAACTATTATCTTGTTGTCAGTCGTCTTGTCAGGTGGAAGAAAATCGAGCTTGCGATAAAAGCTGCCGCATATCTTAACAAAAATTTAATCATTGTTGGTGAAGGCCCTGACAAAAAAAGATTACAAGGTGTTGCAAAATCAAGTAATAACTCAGTCGAGTTTCAAGGAAGAATCAGTTTGGCAAAGCTTAGGGATCTCTACAACAATTGCCTGGCTTTAATTGTCACTCAAGAGGAAGATTTTGGAATCGCAGCAGTCGAAGCGCAATCTTGCGGTCGTCCGGTAATTGCTTATAGAAGTGGGGGAGTAAGAGAAATAATTAAAGACAAAAAAACAGGCATACTTTATCCTGAGCAATCTGTCCCTGCTATAAAAGATGCAATTGAAAAGTCGCTTCAGTTAAAATGGAATGACCAGATTATAAGACGCAACGCACTACGCTTTTCTAAGCGTAAGTTCGAAACTAATTTAACAGGGGCAGTTCAGTCATATGTCAAAAAAAACTCAGGATCTTAAAATAGCTTTATTTTGCGGTGGCAGCGGTACCCGTATGTGGCCGATGAGCCGTAAAGATCTTCCCAAACAATTTCAACCATTAATAAATAATCAATCGACTTTCGAAATGATGGTAAATCGCCTTACTTCTAAATTTCCTAATCAAAATATTTTCCCTGTTACAACTAGGGATAACGTTCAATGGATAGTTAAACTCACGCCGGAAATTCCTCTAGAAAATATTATAGTTGAACCACAAATGCGCGACACAGCTGCAGCAGTAGGTCTGGCGGCAGCAGTTCTTGATAAAAAATTTAATAATCCAAATGTTCTTGGTGTATGGAGCGATCACGTAGTTAAGAATGAAAAAGAATTTATTAAAGCCATTGAGCTGGCAAATAGTGCTGCAAATGAACTCAACAAAATCGTAGAAATAGGAGTCAGCCCGACATTCCCCAGCATTGCACTTGGTTATTTGAAAGTAGGTAAAATGCTCAAGAAATCAGATGGTTTAGCTATTTTCGAATTTGACTCTCAAATTGAAAAGCCAGATTTTCAAGACGCAAAGAAATTCATCAGATCGTGGGAATACCTATGGCATATTGGCTACGCTCTCTGGTCGGCACAAAAAATGCTTTCTCTTTTTGAGAAACATTTTAAAAAAGGGTATGATTCTCTAATTAAAATTCAAAAAGCTTGGGGAACAGAAAATCAGGAGAAAATTTTAAAAGAAGAATATGAAAAGATTCCAAAGAATTCAATTGACTTTGCTGTCAATTCTCACCTGACAGGGGAAAATCAAGTCGTGATTTCTGCAGATCTTGGCTGGAGAGATGTGGGCACATGGAATGAATTAAAAGACGAAATGGCCGCTAAACCCAATGACAATATTGTTCAAGGCGATGTTTTTAACCTTGACGTCAAAGATTGTTTAGTTTACTCAAGCAGTGATAAAAAAATTATCGCAGCAATAGGCGTGGAGGGTTTAGTAATTGTTGATACCGAAGATGCTCTTCTAATTTGTCCAAAAGATAGAACGCAAGATGTTAAAAAGATTATAGAAGAGTTGAGAAACAAGAAGAAAGACGAGTATCTTTAATCTTCTAATATGGCTTACATTTTTCTCAAAAGACTTATTGATATCATTGGGAGTTTTATTGCCCTATTAATGATGTCGCCGATCCTTGCAGTTTTTGCACTACTAGTTAAAATTAGTTCTCCTGGGCCCATCTTTTATGCGCCAGAAAGAGTTGGTCGCAATGGGCGAATATTTAAAATGCTTAAGTTCAGAAGTATGCGCATGTACATTATCAAAGGTAAATGGGTACACGCGCAAAAGTATTTAGAAACAAATCCGAAGCTAAAAAAACAGTATCAAGAAAGCAGTTTTAAACTTAAAAATGATCCTAGAGTTACTGTTATTGGTAAGATTCTCAGGAGATATTCAGTAGATGAAATACCTCAACTGCTGAATATCTTAAAAGGGGACATGTCTTTAGTCGGACCAAGGGCATATCAATATGACGAGCTTGTTCATCAACAAAAAGTTTATCCAAAGACAAAAAAATTCGTCAAAACAATTCTCAAAGCAAGACCTGGAGCATCAGGACCATGGCAGGTATCCGGACGCTCGTTCATAAATTTCGATAAAAGAGTAGAAATGGATGCAAAATACGTGCAAAGGAAATCAACCCTTTACGATATTTGGATTATGATTAAAACTCCCGCAGCAATGATTATTGGGACTGGAGCAATTTAGATGATAATTAGAAATAGGTGGAATATTAAACGTATATTTCTCGCTTTAGTCGCTTATTTTGTTTTGTTTTCCGTCTTTTCAGCTTTTTTTGCATTCAGAGCACTCAGTACAACAAAAAAAGCTGTCGAATCAATACAATTACAGGATTTGCCAGCAGCTAAAACCCATGTAACTAACGCCAAAAATCAATTCAAGATAACTCAAAAAACACTTCTTCCGCTAACTCCCTTTCGAATCATTCCACTTTTCGGTTGGTACGTGTCGGACATTCAAAGAGGCATAAATGCCGCAATTCACAGCCTTGCTGCTGCGCAAAAGTTTACAGAGGCTATTACCCCGTATGCGGATGTTTTAGGTTTAGAGGGAGAAGGTACTTTTTTAGGTGGCACTGCTCAAGAAAGACTTGCAAACGGTGTTGCAGCACTATCAAAAGCAAGTCCTCAGTTAGACGGGATTGGCAAAGATCTTGTCAAGGCTAAGAACGATGTCAATAAAATTGCATCATGGCGCTACCCCAATTTTTTACCGGGGAAACCGGGGACAAAGATAGACAGCGCAAAGTTAGCACTAGAAAATATTGAATCTTTGATTGTAGACGCAAAGCCATTAATAGAAGTTTTACCCCAAATAATGGGACAAGAGGAAGAAAAAAAATACCTCATTCTTTTCCAGAATGATAAAGAGCTCAGGCCCACGGGGGGGTTTATTACGGCTTATGCCATTTTCAGAGTTAACAAAGGTATCATGGAATCTGAAGGATCCAGTGATATTTATCAACTTGACGGTACTCTTCTCAAAAGAGTTGCAGCTCCGGAACCAATTGTAAAATATTTACCAGGAGTTTTTTCGCTTAATATACGAGACTCAAATCTCTCGCCAGATTTTTTAGTCTCAATGAAGCAGTTTCAGGAGCTTTATGAAAATACGACTGACAGAAAAGAAATAGATGGAATAATTGCGATTGATACTCAGTTTGTTATGGACATGATAAATGTTCTAGGACCTCTGGAAGCATTTGGTGAGCAATTTACAACCGAACATCTAGAGGTTTGTGCTTGTCCACAAATCATCTACGAACTCGAACTATTTGCTGATCAACCCACAGGTTTTGATAAGGGTAATAGAAAAGGCATAATTGGCGTTTTGATGCAAGACATGATGACCAAGACCTTTACTGCTCCTAAATCAACTTGGCCAAAAGTACTTGACCAGATTGTCACTTCTTTGCAAAACAAAAACATACTTTTATCATTCAAGGATCCAGCCTCGCAGGAAGCCGTAGAAAAAATAAATTTCGCTGGTAGACTCAATAATTACGATGGGGATTATTTACATATAAACGAAACAAATTTCGCTGGTGCCAAATCTAATTTGTATATTGAGCAAAAAGTCAGGCAGGAAATCAAAAAAGGTAAAGATGACAGCATTGTTAAAAAAGTGACCATCGATTATCGATATCCAAGAAGGATGGATAATTGCAATCTGGAAAGGGCATCAGGGCTTTGTCTCGCTGGAATTTACCGAGACTGGATCAGAATTTATGTACCCAAAGGATCAAAGCTTATCAAAGCAACAGGAACCGAAGTCGAAATTACAGCGAGTGAAGATCTTGAAAAAACCGTTTTCGAAGGTTTTTTGACAATTAGGCCGGAAGGCACTGCCAAAATTGAGCTTGAATATTCGGTGCCCATCAAAACTAATGGAGAATATAGACTTTTAATTCAAAAACAGCCAGGCACTCCAAATCATACTTACGAAATTGATGCTTTTGGCAAAAAACAAAAAGGCTTTCCTCTCGAAAGGGATAAAGAGCTAGTAGTCAATATTTAAACTTATTTTATGTACTTTCGCACAGAGGGCATTATTCTTTCTCAGAAAAATTTTGCTGAAGCCGATAAGCTTCTAACAATTTATACGAAAAAGTACGGTAAAATTTCTTGTATCGCAAAAGGTGCAAGGCGACCACTTTCTAAAAAAGCTGGACACATAGAACTTGGCAACTGGTGCAGAATTTTTGTTGCAAAAGGGAAAAATATAGACCTCTTAACAGAAGCAGAAATTAAAAAAGCTTTTGGTGTTTGCGACTTATCAGTAGAAAAAGCCAACAAAATCTACCATCTATTGGAAGTTGTCAATTACCTAACTCCTACTTATCAAAAAAATCTGAAGATATTTGATCTGCTTGCAAATTTTCTAAATAAAACTGCCCAAAACAAAGACTTTAATTTATTATCAAGCATTTTTAAAATTAAATTACTCGCTCTCCTTGGTTATTTTTCTGCCAAAAATCTCAAAGAATCCGATACAAAAAAACTATTGCTGAAATTAGAAAAAGGGGATTTAAAAAATCTCAGTGAATCAGTAAAATTATCGAAAGAAAGTTATTTGAAACTTTTGTCGTTTCTTGATAGCATGATTGAAAACTTAACAGAAAGAAAATTAAAAACAAAAAAATTTATAGATGGAAACTAGCAAAAAAAGTACATACATAATTGCGGCTGTCAGTTTAATGATAATCGTCGCTGCCATATATTTTCTATTCATCTTTCAAAAATCTCCGAACAAAATAAAATCAGAAGAAGGCTTAAAATTTGTTGAAAGTATTGAAAGAATTGATATAGATAAAAGACCATTTGTAACTTTAACTCCGACAGCTGACGGTGCAGAAATTATTATTTCCATAGAAAACATGAATGAATTCGACAAGATCGAATATGAACTTACATATCAAGCAGACAACCCACAAATTTCTGGTGAAAAAATTCAAAGAGGGGCAGTCGAAACCGATGTAAATACTTCTCAAGCTAAGTACAAGAAATCTCTTCTTTTGGGAACAGCTTCAAGAGGGGTAAGAAGTCCAGATACGGGCGTGACAGACGGGGAATTGGCCCTCCATTTATTTAAAGGAGACGCAGAGTATCTCTCAGAAACTAGATGGGATAGATTTGAAATAGGAACTTCGGGTGGCGAAATTTTAGATTACACTGGCAATTTTTCCCTCGATGTACCGAGACTAACTAAAAATTACTGGGTTATAATTGCAGACACTGTTGGTGTACCTCCGAATGCAGATTTCAGCGCAAGTGATGTAAAGTTGCCAGTTTTCGGTACATATTCAGTCGCGCCAGAGTTCACAACTTCTGCCAGTCTTTCTATTAAATTAACGGGTGATGTCAAAAGCCCCAAACTTTATACTTACTCAAATCAGGATTCGAGCTGGCAAAGCGTAGAGAGCACTTATGAAGGTGGGGCGCTTGCGGCAGAAGTAGACTCATTTGGCACTTTTGTGATAGTCTCCCCAAAATAATGAAATCTTTAGAAAAAAATAGTTTCGCCCGCCTGTCTTTGATTATCGGATAACCATGGATAGTAAAACTAACACTTCATTAATGGACAAAGTTGTTTCCCTTGCCAAAAGGCGGGCCGCCAATTATATTGGCGAGCCTCGTCTCTTAAGTAATTTTACTAACTGATGACAAATCAAAGCGAAAATTCGGATCTAATGTCCAAAATTTTTGCCCTTGCTAAGAGGCGGGGTTTTATCTATCCGGGTTCGGAAATTTACGGGGGTTTGGCAGGAACTTGGGATTACGGACCACTAGGGGTGGAACTCAAGAACAATATCAAACGGGAATTTTGGAAGTCGATGGTTTATGCGCGCGATGATGTTGTGGGTATTGATGCGGCCATACTTATGAATCCCAAAGCTTGGGAGGCATCCGGTCACGTTAAGGCATTTACCGATCCTTTAATTGAGTGCAAAATCTGTCATCAACGATATCGTGCCGATCACACTGAAGAAATAGAAGTACACGAAGCCGGGCACACCTCCGAGGTGAGCTCAATCGGTAGCAAAGCACACCTCGGAGGTGAACAAATGTGGACCGAACCGAAACAATTCAATCTTTTAGTTGAAGCAAAGCTTGGTGTCGTTGAAGATGCAAGACAAAAAGTTTATCTTCGCGGCGAAATTACCCAAGGCGTCCATGTCAATTTTAAAAATGTTTTAGATTCAACGCGTGTTGCTATTCCTTTTGGTATTGCCCAGATAGGTAAGGCTTTTAGAAACGAGATTACACCTGGCAATTTCACGTTCCGCTCGCGTGAGTTTGAGCAAATGGAACTGCAGTTTTACGTTAAACCGGAAGGAAAAGAATCGAAAAAATGGTATGAGTACTGGAAGGAAGAACGGATGAAATGGTATCTTTCGCTCGGTATGACTAAAAAAAATCTTAGATTTCGCCGGCACGAAGAAGGGGAGCGCGCCCATTATGCCAAAGATGCTTGGGATATTGAGTATGATTCCCCGTTTTCCGCCAAAGGCGGATCCGTATCTGGCAGAGGCTGGAAAGAATTTGAGGGTATTCATAATCGGGGTGACTGGGATCTTTCGCAACATCAAAAACATTCGGGTGAGGATATGTCCTATTTTGATGCTTGGTCAAATAAGCACTATCTTCCATATATTATCGAGACATCAGGAGGGGTTGACCGTGCAGCTCTATTTTTTCTAATTGATGCTTATCGCGAGGAAAAAGATAGGGTAATACTCAAACTCCACCCAAAACTCGCTCCATACAAAGTCGCCGTTTTCCCGCTTCTTGCCAACAAATCCGATCTAGTCAAAAAAGCCCGCCAAATCTATTCACAATTAACCATTAACCATTTACTGCAACCTGTTGCCTGGGATGATCGCGGCAACATCGGTAAACGCTATCTCGCTCAAGATGAAGCAGGAACGCCTTACTGCATCACTATTGATTTTGATACGCTCAAAAACGATTCGGTAACCATTAGAGACAGGGATACAACTAAACAAAAAAGAATCAAAACTTCAAAAATAGCAGAAGAAATTTCTTCGAAATTGTCTTAAGGCAATAAACTTCTCCAGCATAAATGCTGGAGTTTTTCTTTAAGTTTACATCGGGTGGCAGAAAACCTCTACTTTTCCTTAATGCTGTAGAAGTATGTAGCCGTTTGGCATTCATCTGCGACTTTAAAGTCGCAGTTTTCTGCCAATCCGTTATAAATACTCTTGACTTGTATTATTAATAGAAGGATACTTATTAGCACTGCGAGAGCAAAAAAAAGGTGATCCCAAAGAGTTCCATTGAAAACGACGAAAAACCTCACGATCATTGCGGTTTGGCAGGTTCCTTTACAGATACTAGCGACGATGTTTCGGCAGTCGTTATCGAAATGGGCAAGGCCTTGCAGCACAGAGGTCAAAATGGCGGCGGTATTGCAGTCAAACCTAAAGGCAAATTAATTAAAGTTTACAAAGAAGCCAAAGCCTTCAATGATATTTTCAAATCAGTCGATCTTTTAGACGTTCAGTCGCTTCGTGGTGAGATTGCTATTTCCCACCTTAGGTATCCAACAGAAGGGGACAGTCGGCAAAATTGTGACGCCCAACCCTTTTTTGCTTCTTTTGGAGGTTGGGAACTTGCTCTTGGCCACAACGGCAGCATTGTCGATATTAAAAAACACCGAAACAAGCTTAAAAGATTTGGCATTAAAACCGAATCTGATTCGGATAGCGAAATTTTAGCCTGGCTTATTGCTACAGCTCCCGGCATCTCTTGGAAACAAAAGATTTCAACAGCACTTGGCGATGTTAAAGGTGCTTACTCACTGGTCATGCTCACTAACGATAATAAGCTTATGGCTCTTCGCGATCCCTGGGGTATTAGGCCCCTTGTTTTTGCCCAAGACAACGGCCACGTTTTTGTAGCTTCGGAAACGTGCGCACTGGATAGAATCAGCATTAGGCATCATGAAAAGCTCAAAGCCGGGCAACTTTTAATTGCCGACAGCGACGGTCTTTCGATTTCCGAGTATGCTCAGCCCCAGAAACAAAGTTTTTGTGTTTTCGAAAAACTTTACTTCTCTCATGAAACTTCCACTTGGGACGGTGTCATCGGGGAGAACCGCGAGAATTTGGGTAAGATACTCGCCGAAGAAGAAATTGAAAGAATTAAAAAAGGAAAGATCAAAAAAGAGACAATTGAGGGTATCGACTACGTTGTAGCCGTTCCCGATACTGCTCGTCCCGGCACTTTTGCTTTTCATCAGACTCTGGTAGAAAATTTAAAGTTTAAAAATAAACTCAGGTTTCTTAGAGGTTTAGTTAAGGAAAGATACGATTATGCCAGAAGGACTTTTATCGAGGATGATCCTTATTTAAGAACAAAACATATTGAAAAAAAGTTCTTTGTTTCACCGAGAATTATCGGCAAGTCAATTTATTTAATAGATGATACTGCGGTGAGATTAAATACTTTTAAAATCTTAGTTCGGCATTTGCTAAATATCGGAGTATCTGAAATTCACTGCCGCTTTTTGTCGCCAAAATTTGTTAATCCCTGTTTTTTGGGGGTTAATATTGGTTCAAGAAATGAACTTGGAGCAGTTAAGGAAGAAAATGGTAAGTATAAAATTATGGCCGAAAACGAAATCCGTGATCAACTCAAAGTCGCATCGGTTCACTATTTAAGTTTGGAAGGCATGGCCAAAGCTTTGGGCACCACAGGCCGCGAGCTGCACCAAAGCCATTGCACCGGTTGTCTGGACTATAATAACCCTTTTGATATGCGGCCATATGATTCGGAACTGACTAAAACCTCTTATATTAGGAAAAGCAAACAACTAAAATTCCCCGCTCAAATCCAGACGCAAATAATTTAACGATCTGGGTTTGACCTTGAGAGCGCTTCTTTGAAAGAGAGACCTGTAACTTTGCCTTCTATAATATTATCTAGTAGAGTTTCGATTTCATCACGCCCTCTGGAAATTTCTTCATCGATAGAAATTCTGCCTTCAATCACGCCTAAAAGATAATCAATCGAACTTACTGTTCTCCGATTTATAATAACGGCAAGCTTGGAATATTCTTTAGGTTTAAACTCTCTGTTTCTCATTTCGGAAGGACGATAGTAAGGTTCAATGGCTTCAATGTGTTCAAATAAAAACCTATTAGGTTCTTTTGCAATTTGGCCATAAGTCGGGTCCAAAAAAAATTCCCTTTCATCTACGGTGAAGCCCAACAGTTGGTGGTGAATACGCCAATCAAAATAAAGGTCTATCAGTTTGAGGTTTCTGATGAACCCAAGATTTCTTTTCACTGCTAATCCCACAGCGCTGACTGCATCCTCACACCAACATACCCCTGTAAGGACCTGATGACCATCAATTTCCTCATAAGCGGCATCCCATATTCCTTTCTGTTTCATATCCTCACCAGTCTCAATAGACGCTAATTTTTCAAGTCCTGAGTTGAATCTTATCTGAGCAGTCGCTATCCAAGCCGTCACCTCGTTCGTGTGGATTCCCGATTCATTTGTTCTATTCTCAGGTTCTACCATATGTAGTCAACATAATACATGTTCAGCATAAATTTGAAAACATCGTTTAGGGCTTGACACACTTAAAACTATGGTGAATAATGGTTATAGATGGTGATAATTGGTGATCGAGTCTAACTCGATTAAATTAAAATCATCTTTGTAACTCCAAAACATCTAGCAACGGTATTCGTTGCTTCACATGAAAAGCCTTGCGTTCCGGGTTCATCTCGGGAGCTGCCCTTGGAGTTATCTATCTTGCATGAGGTTGTAAGGGAAAATGTTTCTGGGCAGCTACATACCTTCATTTAATTTAAATTCTAGAAGGCTTGCTTTACCGAAAAAAATTCGTGACTATCTTGCGACTAGTGAAATCATCCTTTCTATTGGCTTCGAAAAATGCCTCTTCGGCTTTGATACCAAAAATTGGCAGGCTGAATCCAAGAAACAATTGGTTCTGCCTATTACCCAAAGACGCTCACGAGATTTACGTCGCATCTTTTTCGCCAGCGCAACCCCTATCAAACTCGATGATCAAGGCCGGTTTGTTATTCCTAGCGATCTACTTGAGTACGCAAAAATTAAGAGGCCAATAATCATCGGCGCTGGAGATCATTTTGAGATTTGGGAGAGAAGAACTTGGCAAGAAGAACGCTTAAGACTTGATAAGGAGATTAGATGAGGTATTTTCACGAAAGCGTTTTAACCAAAGAAGCAATTGATTTTCTAAGAGTAAAACGAGGAGATCTGTACATAGATGCCACTTTAGGGGCGGCAGGGCACACGAGGGAAATATTAAAAAAAGGTGGGAAAGTACTGGCAATAGACAGAGACCCAGAGTCAACTAAGTTTGTAGAAACCTTAAAGCTAAAAAATTTGAAAGTAGTAAACAATAACTTTTCGCACATTTACAAGATAGCTATTGAGTTTGGAATCACAAAAGTTTCAGGTATTCTGTTTGATCTGGGAGTGTCCAGCCATCAAATAAAAGACGCCAAAAGGGGTTTTAGCTTCAGGAAAAACGGACCTTTAGATATGCGCATGGAGCCAAATTTAGCTGTGACTGCTGCGGATATCGTCAATAATTTTGAAAAAAGGAGATTATATGAAATTTTTCAAAACTTTGCTGACGAAAGGCTTAGTCGGCCAATTGCTGATGCTATTTTCAGCACCCGTCAAATAAAAAGAATTAGCTCAACAGGTGAGCTTGCCCAAATAATTCGGGAGGTGTATGCGCGACATAAATTAAAAACAAAAACAGATCCGGCGACAAAGGTGTTCCAGGCACTAAGGATTATTGTTAATAGCGAATTATTAAATTTAGAAGAAGGGCTACTGCAGACTGAAAAACTATTGATACAAGAAGGCCGGTTGGTGGTAATAAGCTTTCATTCTCTTGAAGATGCCATAGTCAAACGATTCTTCAAAGGTTCTAAAGAATTGAAAGTTTTAACAAAATCACCAATCGGCCCAACCAGAGAGGAAATTGAAAGAAATCCAAGATCAAGAAGCGCCAAACTTAGAGCCGCAGAAA
>Ga0155333_146_pt1 | contig 14948 bp, 22 predicted proteins | sample RifCSPhighO2_02_FD_106301 | JGI IMG/M metagenome (GOLD analysis project Ga0155333, IMG submission 106301) | Candidatus Curtissbacteria bacterium RIFCSPHIGHO2_02_FULL_40_16b | reverse complement strand
AGGACTCTTAGTCCTCGGAAGTTTATTGGCCGATTGCACGCATTAATTTCTGGTGAGGAGCAAGTCTCGTTAAGCTTGCATATGCTTGTAGATGTTATTGCAATATCGGGTCAATTAGCAGCTAAGGAAGAAAATTTAAGTGTTAAGAAGGGTTTATACAGTTTTAAACATAAAGCACTTGTAAAAGTTTTTGAAATGTTTGAAAGCGGAGATGAAAGAATTAAGGTGGAGTTGAGAAAAGTAACAACTGAAGAAGGCGAGGTTGAAAGAATATTCTTCGTGATTAATCGAATTGGCTTCGGTTCTTATGAAACTCGTACAAAATTTAAGGACTTATTAAACAGCGGTATCAGTGCAAGAAGATTAGAAGATAATGTTGTTCGAGCAAAATAGTACAATTTATTAATGCGGCAGCGAATTGGGTTAGTAGTTTTAATCGTTTTGTTAATTTTTATTATTAATGCTTTTTTGAACCCAATTCCAAAGAGAGATAAAGTTGAGGGGAATTATCCAAATTATGGTACTTCTTACAGCTTTGAACAAGCCAGTTGGTATGGGCTTGACGCACAAAGAGCTTATATAGATTTAATTTCAAATTACAATTTTGATTGGATAAGAATTCCGTTTTTTTGGAACCAAATGATAGACGAGAAAGGGGCTTTGCAAATCGACGATTTGAAATTTGCCGTTGAAGAAGCGGAGAAAAGAAATGTTAAAGTTATCATAGCTCTTGGAGCAAAAACACCTTATTATCCTGAATTTCATTTACCAGATAGTTTATCAAGTCAATTAGGAAAGGGTGAGGAAATTAACATAGATAGCCCAATTGCTGAGCAAATTTTAGAAATTGATAGGAAACTTATAGAGGAATTGAGAGGTTATGAAAACATTTCTTACTGGCAAATTGAAAATGAGCCTTTTACACCAAACGAAAATGGCTGGACTTTGAGTGAAAACTTGATTAGAGAAGAAATAAAAGTTGTTAGGGATGCAGATTCAGTTAATAGGCCAATCATTCTTTCTCATGTAGGGCCGGCGGTTTTTGACTTGAGATTCCAAAAGCTTCTTAAGCTTTTGGAACCAGGAGATGTTTTAGGTGTGAACGCATATTTTAAAACTCAAGCACCAAACTTAATTAATCTGAATATATTCGGTAATCAGCTGGCTGTACCTTGGCCGCGAGGATTTTTTTGGCCTGTGCAATCCTGGGGGTTTTTCTCACCGAATTTTGAAGGTATTGGCAATACTGCAAGCAAATCTGGTGTAGATGTTTGGGTAATGGAATTACAGGCAGAGCCCTATGTTAGAAACTTAGAAGAAGCGCGCAGAAGAGAATTCAGCTTTAATGCAAACGATATAAAAGCGGCAAACGATTATATTTCTAGTAAGAACGTTGAAACAATTGGTTTATGGGGTGCTCCATTTTGGTTGTATCGAGAAAGTATAGACGATTCGGGCTGGGTTGAAATGGTGAAGTCTATCGTTAACTGATTTTTAGAGATCGTACAGCTTGTGGGAGATTGCCAGTTCAATAGAGGAGATTTTGTTATCCTGGTCAAATTTAAAGGCGGCTAGCTGTTCTCCGTTTTGCGAAATACCGACAAATGTGTTTGCGAGTCTGAAGTTTTTAGTCTTAACATTTTTTATGAGCTGGTTATTTTGATCGAAATTAAACGGTTGTCCTCCGTCGATGTAACTCATTTGGTCTAAGGCTTCCTGCTTAGTAATTTGGCCGCAACATTCGGTTGACATGAGGATAAACTGAACGCTCGCGTTCATAAAAGTGCCTAGTGCCTGATAGTTGGCGGAGTTTAAAGAAGCTGTGACTTGGTCCTGAACTTCTTTGAGTGTTAATGGTTTTTGTGTTTGTGAAGTCGGAGATTCTGCCTGATTAGCTTGTGTTTCGATTTTAGCCGTTTGGGTAGCAGGTGAAGCGTTTTGGATAGTCTTGACAAGTTTCTGATTCTGGAAAATAAAATAGCCAAGAGTGCCGGCTAAAACGACGATGACAACAATTAAGGCGCCAAGAAATATTTTATTCACGAATTGAAGCATAAAGCAAATTGTGCTCAATGTCAAAATCTGATTTAATTACACTCCATGCGTAAAGTAGCTGTAGTTACCGGCGCCGCAAAAGGTTTAGGTAGAGATATTTCTTTGTATTTTGCCAAAGAAGGTTACGAGGTTGTAGCCCATTATAACAAGAGCAAAATAGAAGCCGAGAGTTTACTTAAGAAATTAAAAGAGCATTCCCCTGCCTCCTCGATTATCCAGGCGGATTTAAAAAGCGAAAAAGAAGCAGAACAAATGTTTAAAAAAATATACAAAAAGTATAAATTTGTTGACGTTTTAGTAAACAACGTGGGCAACTTTCTTTATAAGAAATTAGAGACTACAACAACTAAAGAATTTAAGGATGTTTTGGAATCAAACGTCTACTGCACGCTTTTTTGCAGCAGGCAAGTTTTGCCTTTTATGAGGAAAAAGAGGGGGGGGCATATTATTAATATTGGCGCAGCCGGTGCGGACAGGTTTATTTTGCGCGAAAATGTAATCCCTTACTTTATGGCAAAGAACGGAGTTTACCTTTTGACCAAGGCTATGGCTCGGGAAGAAGGCAGGTATGGTATACATATAAATATGGTTTCCCCGGCTTCGATGAAGACAGACATTTTTAAAGGCAAAGACTTCCCAATGGGGCGGGAAGTAAAGTATGCGGATGTGGTAGGTGCAATTGGCTTCTTGCTTTCAAAGCGCGCTTATTATATAAATGGAGCGAATATAGAGGTATCGGGAGGGTTTATTCCGGGGGCGGGAGAATAGAAACATATGACATTTGACAACTTACACATATGAAAAGTAAATTAATTTTCGTTTTTTTATTTATAATATTGGGATTTGTTGCCCTGCAACTTCCGGTAAATAAACTTGCAGGTTCGCGTGTTTCGTTTACCTTATTTGATTTGTTTGCACCCATAAGTGCTGTATTTCTCGGGTCTGTTTACGGCATTATCGCCGTTTTTTTCATGCAGGGCGCCAATCTAATATTTAACGGGCTTGGCAATGTTGATAAGGGCTCGATTATTAGGCTGTTTCCTACCCTATTTGCAGTTTTATATTTTGCTTTAGCCGCAAAAAGTAAGAGTAAAAATTATATTCTGTTTGTACCCTTAATTTCGATATTAGTTTTTAACCTGCACCCAATTGGTAAAACCGTTTGGTATTATTCCCTGTTTTGGTTTATTCCTCTGCTTGCATGGCCACTTAGGAGAAGGTTTTTATTTGCAAGAGCACTCGGCGCTACATTTACTGCGCATAGTGTAGGGGGAGCTGTTTGGATTTGGGTGTTTAATTTGCCGGCTGCAGTTTGGATTTCTTTGATTCCAATAGTAGCTATGGAGAGAGGGATTTTTGCTTTGGGAGTTAGTGCCTCATATATATTGATGAATAATATTTTAAGTTTTCTCTCCTACAAACAGTTTTTGCCAAAAAGCGTTACTTTTGACAGGAGATACGTTCTTCGAACTCTAAACTCTAAACTCTAAACTCTAAACAACTTGCCACCGTTGTTATAATGTAGGCAATGAAGTTTGCCTTAAGATTTCTCGACAGAATTTTTTCTCCAAAAACCGCTTATGCCCATTGCGATATCCCCTGCGGAATTTATGATCCTAAGGCGGCGCAGATTGCGGCGCAGACTGTCGTTAAGATGGTTGAGAAGATTCAGAGCTTCGATAATAAGACGGCAACTGTTGCTGATCGTAATTTATTTGTAAGAGCAGTTTGGACTAAAGAGCAGCATGCTCAAAAGTGTAAAGATGAACTCTTAATACTCTGGACAGATTTTTTTAAAGAGGAACACTTGGAAATGTTTCCAAATCTTCACGAAACTTTTTGGCAGGCGGCAAAATTATGTTCGATTAATAAGCAGACAGTTGATATGAAAAGTGCAAAAAAGCTTGAAGGTACTGTCAACGAGATAGCAAAGATATTTAATAAAGTTAAAGCGGCTAGTAAAAAGTAGCTGGTAGCTGGCAGTTGGTTTGATTAGAAATTAGAAATTGAAAATTGAAAATTACCCTGTTCCCCTTTTCCAGATTTGAAGTCAAAGATAAAAGTATGGAACCTTCTTATAAAGAAGGTGACAGAGTCTTGACATTTAACTGGTTTTTACCCCAAGTGCATGAAGTGATTGTGTTCAAATATAAGCGCAAGTACTATATAAAGCGTATAGACAAAATAAACTTCCGAGGGTTAAGAACCCTCGGTTTTCGCCGATTCTATCATTTGGCTCAAGCTCCGAGATCGAACGTCCCCGGAAGTATGTTTCCCCTTCGCTTCATCCCCGCCCTAATATTCAATTTTTGGCGGGGTTTTCGCGAAGCGAAAATAAAAGGAGAGGAAATTTATATTTTCGGAGATAATAAAAAGTTAAGTTCTAAATTAAAACCTATTAATCTTCAACAGGTTGTTGGTCGGGTGATTCTGAAGTATTAGCACCGTTAGTTTTTTCTTTTGAAGAATTGATTATTTGTTCGAATTGAGCAAGTTGAACAACACCCGAATATCTTTCTCCGTTTATAAAAAAAGTTGGAGTTGATTGAACGCCGAATCGGTTTCCCAGGGCAAAATCACTTTCAATAGGATCATTAAACTGGTTGATCTCACTTTTAAATTGATCAATGTTTAAACCTATTTCTGCTGCGTAAGTTTCGAAATGTTCTTGGGCATTACCTGAGTCTTGCCAGTCAGATTGACTAGCATATAATTTTTCTACCATTTCGAAGAATTTACCTTGACTGGCAGCAGCTTCAGCGGCTTGGGCTGCCTTTTTGGCGTTTTTGTGAATACTAAGCGGGTAGTGCCTAAATACGTAGTAGACATCTTCACCATAGTTTTCTAAGAGTTGATGGACGATAGGGTCAGCAGAGCGACATGCCGGGCACTGAAGATCGGCAAATTCTACTACTACTACGGCTGCGCCCGGGTCACCGACTGTATGTGGGGCATTTGAAATTAATTCCGATTGATCAACAGTTTGTTGAGCTTGTCCGCTTGTTTGTTGACTATCGGATTGTTTCCCTAAAAAAAATGCGCCTATTAAAATTATGACAACCGTAACTGCCGCGAAACCTAAAAGGAATTTGTGTTCGCTGCTCACTTATTTAACTTTTGATTTTATCAAAATTATCATAAGAATACTAATAGTTGCGAAGGCGGCAAATGACAGAAATGGAATAGTAATAAATCCTAATAAACTGAACTGGATTTCGCTGCAGGGCGTGCTCAAATTACATTGAAAAGGAGTAGTTTCTTTGAGGGGAGTCATTTGAAGTAGATATTGATAGGTTGCAATGCCTGCGCCAATTGTTGACATGGGAAGTGCGTAGTATGCAACATTTTTATCTTTCCTAACTAATGCGACAGTAAATAAGATTACCAGAGGGTACATTAGAATTCTTTGGAACCAACAAAGTTCACATGGTACAAGTTTGAGAATTTGGGAAAAATAGAGACTTCCTAGTGTACTCAACCAAGCTATAGAGAAAGCTATGTGTATGGCGTATTTGCTAAGCAGACGGTAATTATTTTTCACTTTTTGACAATTGTTTCAATTTCTTTTCTAGTTTCTTCTACCGCTTCCTTTAACTCGCTGTCTCCTTTGCGTTCGCGAATTAAGTGAATAACAGTTGGCGAAATCGATAAAATTATAATAAGTGCGAGTATCGGAAGTAAATATCTGTCGACACCGGGAATAACACTACCCAGATAAAAACCTAAAATTGGGATACAAACTGCCCAAAGAAAGGCGCCAATGACGTTAAAAAACAAAAACCTTTTGTACTGCATATCCCCCATGCCGGCAACAATTGGAGCAAATGTTCTGACAATTGGCAGGAATCTGGCAATGGTGATAGCCTTACCACCGTGTTTTTCATAAAATTTCTGGGCTCGAACCAAGTGTTTTTTATGGAAGAAAATGGAATCTTCCCTTTGAAATATTTTTTTGCCAACTTTGTGGCCAAACGCATAGCCAACGCTGTCGCCGGCTACTGCGGCAATAAAAGTTAGGGTCGACAAAGTTATTATATTAAAGAAGCCCTGGGAGGCTAGAAAGCCTGCCGTAAAAAGAAGACTGTCGCCGGGTAAGAAGAAACCTATTAACAGCCCGGATTCGGCAAAAATGATGGCTGTTACGCCTAAATAACCGACCGTTTCTATTATTCTAATTAAATCAAAATTTAATAGCTGTTCTAACATGTTAAAAACGAACCTAACTGGTTCGCCAAGTTTAATAATATCATACCGATTAACTTTTCATATCATAAGTAGTAATGCAAAAAGGCACTTTTTCCAAAACAGGAATCTCAAATAATGAGAAGGACTAAAAAAGTCCTAAAGTGCCTAGTTGCACATTGTCGTATATACGAATTCCCCCTTTCATTGTTTATCTACGGTACTAATGCCGAGTAAGTGATCAGCAGCAGGAGCTGCCCTTTTTCTGGTCTCAACTAGGTTCTTGATGGTTTTCTCACTCACTTGCGTCTCCTTTCTTAGGAGACAATACTGCCTTCTTTTTAGAAGATTTTCCTTTAGCAATAATCTGAGTGGGATGTAAACTAATTCGCTGATACTTTAAGATGTGGAACTTGCTTCTTGTACTAATTTGTACTATTATGTACAAGTAGTGCTAGGAGGTGAATTTAAATGACACAAGTAATGAAAGCATCAGAAGTAAGAGCGCAGTGGAGCCAGCTATTGAACAAAGTATTTCGCAATCAAACAAGAGTAGTTGTTGAAAAAAGTGGCATTCCGGTCGCCGCTGTAATTTCCGCAGAAGACTTACAAAGGTTTATCCAGATGGAAGAACAGCGGGCTAAAAGATTTGAGGTACTTAACAGAATTGGAGAAGCATTTAAAGATGTTCCGGAAAAAGAACTCAACAGGCAAGTGAAAAAAGCAATTAACGAAGTTAGGGCAGAAAAACGTAAAACTTCACTGTGATTAAGGCTCTTTTAGATACTAATGTATTGGTTTCTGGTTTTGTATCCTTAAAGCATCCAACCAGAGCACCCGCCCAGTTACTCCACGCTTGGCTAGCAGGACATTTCGAGCTTTTTACTTCTGAGCATATAATTGCTGAGTTTAAGAATACTCTAGGGCGTCACTATTTCAAAAGCCGGCTCAAACCTGAAGATATAGATGAGGCAATAACTTTAGTTAACGAGGAGTGTACGATTATTTCTATAACCACACCTGTTAAAGGTGTAGCCACTCACCCGGAAGATGACTTGGTAATGTCAGCCGCTATTTCAGCCAAGGTCGACTACCTGGTAACTGGAGACCAGCCTTTGTTCAACAAAGTTGGAAATTTCTATCAAGGAGTAACTCTTGCTACCCCAAACGATTTTCTTAAAATACTTTAACAAGTCTTCTGGCTGTAGCCACTTGGACAGGCTTGAACCGTAGTCTCACTGACCGAATTTTGAGGTTTTTTGCGGTCCGAGTTTCCGAAGAAAAAAGTGGAGGTTTAGCAAGCCCCATTGGGCTTTTTAGGAACCCCGGTCACCTTAGGGTGCCCGTCTTGGCTGGCACTATTGGATTTATGCTGAGTAGTTCGACTACGCTCAGTATTGTAATTTGTCGAAGAGAACCGTAGATTGGGTTGAAATCATTAAATACCTAGAATTAGTTTATCAAAAGTCGCAACAATTTTTATTTTCCTAATGGGTAAAATCTTTTAACTTATCTTTATAATACCTAAAAATTGTAAAGTCTCTGAGGTGAATGAATTTGTCTTCGTAATCATCGGGATTTTCTTTAGATAACAAATCCTCAACTTTCTCAATAGAAATCCATTCAAGATCGTGGCCATCTTTTATTTCTCCCTCATCCAATTTCTGTTCGGAAGGTGTTCCAATGGCCTTAGCGGCAAAAATATAAGATATTTGAAGAACATTTATCCTATTTCGATACTCGATTGTAACTGGTTTATCATCTACTATCTCACAATCCCAACCCGTTTCTTCCTTTACTTCTCTTTTGAACCCAAGATGAATTAACTCACCTTTCTCTATACCTCCACCTGGCAGTTTATGATATTTCTTTGTAGTTACATTAAGAAGAGCTATTTTTCTATCTTTTATTAATAAGCCTCTTGCGGCTGTTCTTAGTTGATAATTGGTAGTTTCAATTTGATCGGGTTTTTTAACACCAATGTCATCTTCAGTAATTTGGCAGATAATAATTCTGGTTGAATTTCGCATTTAGATAATTATACCCAAAGTTCGAATTCTGTTTGGGCCAACGCAAAATTTAACGATTTTGGATGGTTTTTGAGGCTGAGATTAGACGTTTTACTTAAAAGGGTTAACTACTTCCAAGAAATTAAATTGTTTAAAAAATTTCTCGTCGGCTGTGTATATTCCCAACACTTCGTTCTCGATCATAGTGGTAATTAAAATTAGATCAAAGATTTGCTGTCTTTTAACTTCGTAAGATTTTAGCAATTCGATAGTCCCGGCAAGATTGGTGCTTTTGGCATAAATTTTAGGTAAATTTTCTGCGTTTAAATAAGAAAACAAAATTTTCATTGCTTGGCTGGAATCAAGAGGTCTTTCAATTCTTTTTGAGTCTGTGATAATTGAGTAGAATTCATATAGGTTTTGGAAAGAAACACATCCATCTAGATCTCCAATCAAAACATCGCCTAAGATTGACCTAGCTTTTCTATAAAACGGTGATGCATTATTATGGGCATAAATCAGCACATTAGAATCCAGAAGATACATTACTTTTTGGAAATTGGAGGAAATTTGCGATCTAGATAGTCGCCGTAAAGATTTTCTCTGTTAATTAATTTTTCATTAACACGACCCAAATTGAAAGCTGGAAAGTCGGCAAGTGTAAGTTTTTTTGTTTTGACCTTCTGCTCTAAATAGTTCTTTAAAGCAGCTTCAATTACACCCTTTAGGGGCTTTTTTTCATCAGCCGCCAATTTTTTTGCCTCTTTTAATATATCAGGATCTAATGTTAAGGTTGTTCTTGCGTAATTCATTCACTATTTTATATCATAAAAGCATAATTATGTCAATAAATGTCAAGGTAAGCTAAAAGTTCGAATCCTGTAGTCCTTTGTTCAGTTTGGGTATACAATTCTATATACCCCTTCGGATATAGTTTTTTGAGGTTTATCCTGAGCGAAGTCGAAGGGCTAAGAAAAAAGCTGGGAGTAGTTGCTTGCCCTCTGAAACTTTAGTGTAAGAGGGACGATTTCCGAACTTCTGATTGGTATAAGCAGATTAAATTTCCTGAGTTGGTGTATCAAAAGTCATTTGAAATAATCGATAATTACTTGAACACAATTGACGCTCCCAAAAGCATGAAAATTGCTGTTGCTGCCCGATAGATCAGGTGTTTTTCTTTTAAAATTTCGCCACCTATAAGTGATGAAACTAAAGTATGTAGTCGAAAAAGCGGAATAAGTAGTGCAAGAGGAACAATAGTAATAGCTTTAAAGAAAAGTAGTGATTGAAGTAGGAAAAAAAGTGAAATTGGCAAAATAAGTTTTCCTCCAGCAGCAAAGCCAGTTTTTAAATCAGTGAATCCTTCATATAAACCAAAGGTCAAAATCAAATAGAAAAGTGCTGAGTATAAAATATTTATAAAAAAGTATGTAAGAATCGGAACTTGGGTCAATAACCACTTATCCAACAAATACGCAATCGAGTAAAGGAGGATCGAATAGAAGATGAACTGTTGATGTTTTGATGCAAAATTACGAACAAGAGTTTTTATTGGGTTAAATAAATTAGTCAAACTGCCCGCTTCGAGAGAATAAGCACCAATAATCAGAAAAACAATTCCAAGAATTTGAAAGGAGTTTAATTTTTCACCAAAAATTAAAAAAGCTGCAACGACTGTGATTAAAGTGCTCAAATTCATCATCGGTAAAACTTGAGAGATATCAAGATGGCGTAATGATTTATCAAAAAAGAGTGCTGCCAAAGAATGACTAATAGCGGGTAAAGCAATCAGCATCCATAAAGCAGGGTGAATTGTGAAGTTGATTTTTCCTAAAAATACCAATGGTAGGGAAAATATCAAAATTAATGTAGATAATAAAGTTAAATACTGGAGAGCGTGTTCTTTCTTTAAGGTAAACTTTTCCAAAACTGTAGCTGTGGAAGTAATTAAAATTAAAGCAACGATTATTATTTGCCAAGACATACTTCAATTATAGACTCTCTGATTGAATGGGGTTAAGATAACTTTTTGAGGCTGACTCAGTGGTCAAAATTTGGCTGCGGGACTAGGATTATAAATAATCTGTACGGATCTTCAAAATTGCTCCGCAATTTCTGCATATTGTAACGCAAACTATCGTAATCGTTGTTACGATAGTGCTTCACAATACCGAACCTAGGTAGGTTCGATCTAGCCTACAAAGCTGTAAAAAAGACAGCCACATGGACTGCCTTTTTTACAGAGCTGCGGGACTAGGATTCGAACCTAGATAAACAGCTCCAAAGGCTGTTGTCCTACCATTAGACGATCCCGCATCAAAAGGGTGATCCCGCAACGTCAGACGTTGCTAGTCACGTTTGACGTGACGCAATGTCTTGTAATTCTATCAAATAGTCGTGTTTATTGTAAAAAGCGTTAACTAGAACAATTGACAACTGATTGCTAATTCAAAGTACACGTAATTCTAATTTCTTTGTACAATTAAGTTGATGGGCAGAGTAATTTCTGTTTTTTTATTGGTAGCAATTATAGCCGGTGGAGCATATTTCTACTACAAGGGGGATGTATTTCCGCAGACCTCTACTCCTAAAATTTACGGGGTCTCATCGGATAAAGCCTATATTAATAATTGGTTTCCAAAGGCGAATCCAAACTGGCAAAACAGAAATTCTGAAGATATTTACATTAGTGCAAAATCAGCGATGATTGCCGATTATGACAGTGGAGAGATTTTGTTTGCTAAGAACGGCGCGCAACAGTTGCCTGCGGCTTCCACCATAAAAATCATGACCGCACTGGTTGCACTGGAAAATGCCAAACTTTCTGATAAATTTATTGTTTCTGAGTATGCTGTATCAATTGGTGAAAACAGTATGCTGCTTTCTGCCGGAGAAGAATTAACTCTGGAAGAACTTTTATATGGAGCGATGCTGGTTAGCGGCAACGACGCTGCTATTACAATAGCCGAGGGTATTGCCGGTACAGAACGAGCTTTTGTTGAGATGATGAATGAAAAAGCAAAGGAGATAGGGCTTTCTGATACTAAATATGTTAATTCTACCGGGCTTGATGAAGATGGTAGCAAGCAGTATACAACTGTTTACGACATGGTAACGATTACCAGATATGCATGGGAAAATTATCCAAAGTTTAGAGATATTACTTCTACGTATGAAAAATATATTACGGCAACAAATAACCATAAAGAGTATCTCCTTTATAACGATACCAATCTTTTGACAAGTTACCCCGGAGTTAAGGGTGTTAAACCCGGATTTACCTGGGACGCCGGTTGGTGTTTAGTAACATACGCAGAAAGCGGAGGGAAAAAGCTTTTGGGCGTTATTTTGGGTAGTGAGGACAGGCGTGGGGAAATGGTTCTGCTTCTAGACTATGCATTTGGGAGATTCGGGATTACTGTTGAGCACCCGGGGTTGGATTTGTGATTTTGTGCCAAGTCCAACTTGTCTAACCGCGTTTGACGCGGTGCCGGGGGTGGGGACTATAACCCATGCTTTGCTGCAACAAGATTTTAGTGGAGCAGGCCGGTCTAGGCCTGTTGCGTCCTTATAACTCCACAGGGCCAGTGTACCACTTTGAGGCTAAACGAAACAAATGGTACACCAAAAAAGTGGGGACAAGAATTTCCTGGCAACTCTAATCGGCAGTTTAAGCCAAAAGTTTTCAGTTATATTCGATACCCGATCTTACATGCCTTCTATCTGATGTTCATTTTTCCTTCGGAGGAAAGCCAATTTTTCTCCTTACATTTTTAGGAGATTTGTCTATTATATTTACAGGGCCATGAAAGTGGAATTCTGTTTTGTTGAATGTATTGTTAACTTCGGAGTGGAAAAAGTCAGCTACTTTTATTCTAAAATTACCTATCCCATCAAGAATCTGTTTCATTTTTTGTCTAGTTCAATAATAAAAACGTCACCGATATTTGGTATAGTCTGTTTTCCCCAGTCATATCTTCCAGCATTGGTTTCCAAGTCTAGCTTGTTTGCCTTAAAGAAGGACTTTGCTGAAACTGTTGCTCCCGTAGTATCTCGGGTTATTTTAAGAACACCATTTTCTCGAGTGTTGATGAACTTGAATGCAATTGCCTTATTTCCGCTATCGTAAAACAACACACAATATTTAAAGTTTGTAACGTTTGTTGATTTGCAAAATCCAGACGAAAGCCTTATAAGTCCGGATTTATTTATTCCGATCTTTGTATCTCCCCTAGAATATACCCCATCAAACTTCTTAAATGACCAAATTTTCATTTCTGTGTTAATTCTTAATCTACATCATTTTGCACCTCGCGTCAAGTCTCGCGTAAAGTTCGGTCTGGCACATTGCGTTCTTATAACTCCACGGTCACAAGTGAGCACTTGAGACCAAATGGAATAAAGAAGTCCCATCAAAATTAACTTTTTCAGTGCTCTTGTTTGGAAAAATGATCGATTAGCAAGCCCTCTCAAGCTGTTTGAGGGGACACGGTCGGGCTGGGGTGCCCGTGTTGGTGGGGGCACAGGGACTCGAACCCTGAACCGACGACTTAAGAGGTCGTTGCTCTACCAATTGAGCTATACCCCCAAAACCTGTTTTGAAATGTACATCAGATGAAATGCTGATATACCCCCAAGCTGTCTGTAATTAGTACGCCTGGAGGGATTCGAACCCCCGACACCTAGTTCCGAAGACTAGTGCTCTAATCCACTGAGCTACAGGCGCTTATATAGTGGTAATTTTAACACAAACTGAAGCTGCTGAATAACAAATTGAAGCTATAATTCCTCGTCTACGTCCAATTCCTTAGCACCCTGTTCGTCTCCGTGAAGTCCGACTTTTTTCAGTTCTTCATCAATGTCCGGCGATTCAGAAGAAGTTGCGTCTCCGGAAAACGGATCTTCTTCCCCGGTAACCGAGGGTGGTTTCTCAGGATTTTCTTCTTCGTTCGAATCCTGATCGTCGTAATTCATCATCTTTCAAATAATTCTAAAGATAACCCTCAATTGAATCAACCCTCTAAATTAAGCTAAAATGTTCTAATCTGACAAGCCGAGGTGGCGGAAAAATTCGTTCTTGATTTCATCAAGAAGTGATCAAAGCGCAATAAAAAGGCCTGGTGGTGAAACCGGTATACACGTCAGACTTAAAATCTGATGGCTGAATAAGCCGTGTGGGTTCGAATCCCACCCAGGCCACAGGTAGTTCACGTTGAACGAAGTGAAACGGGGAGTAGCTTCAACCAAAGGTTGACCACCCTCTGGGTGACAGTTTCAGCCAAAGGCTGATCGTCTTTTGGACGAGGCTAAGTATGTATTTTGTCTATTTACTCAGAAGCATAAAGAACGGTAAAACATATACAGGTTTTACGTCAAAAGAGGCAAGTAAAAGATTAAAAGAACATAATTTAGGTAGTAACAAGTGGACAAGGGATAATAAGCCGTTCAATTTAGTTTACTATGAGAGTTTTTATTGTAAGCAGGATGCCATGCACAGAGAAAAGTTTTACAAGACTGGTGTGGGGAATAAGTTAAAAAAAGTAATTATAGGGTATTACTTAAAATCCGGGGAGTAGCTCAGTTGGCTAGAGCGCGCCGTTTGGGACGGCGAGGTCGGAGGTTCGAGTCCTCTCTCCCCGACTAGAAGGGACATAAGGTTTAGAATACGTCTGAAGAGCTGGTATAACGGACTAAATTAGCGGTTCAATATTCCTTAAGTATTCTTCTGCTTCAGGTTTAATTTCTGCCCAGATTTTATCCAATTGTGCATCTTCTTCAGAATTAAGAATTCCCGATGTATGTGTTTTTCTAGACCTGCCGTCACGGCAACTTATAGATAGTCTTTGTATGAAATGACCTACCTTGGCTCGCTCAAGTGTTAATTCCAATTCACTACGCCTTATCTCTAAATCTGCCTTTAACTTCTCACAGCTCATATTTAAATCCGTATTATATATCAATGCATCAATTTAAGTTAGGTAATAGCCATGCTGTAAGCACTATAAAGTCTGTTTAAATCAGATAGAAGCGGTTCAATTGTGCGCCCCTCTCCCCGACCCGAGTCAAACTCGGTTTGGTTAGAATCGTAGTTTGTACGAGGAAGTCACGTCTGACGCGACACTATTTTTGTACATTTAATTCACGTTCAACGTGATTTATGTATTAGACGTACATTTTATTGAGTTTGAAAGTTGGTCCAATAGTGTTTACACACTATAGGTTTAACTGGCGTCAGATTTGATATAATTCGCCTGAATTATGGATATTTTGTTTCTTTTACTCTTTTTGATTTCACCGGTCGCAATGGTTGTTTTTCTCTTTAAATCGGCACTGCTAAATAAATACACTATGCGGGATCTTTCAAGAAAGAAGATAGCTTCATATTTCGGAATTCTGACTATCGTATTTTTTGTTCTCTTTGGGGTAACTACCGACACAACTTCTGTTAAGCAAGACCAAGATGAAAATGCCCAAGAATCAGCACAAGTCCACGAAAATCCGGAAGTTAAAGGTGAAGGTACTGAAATAGAAAGTCTTCAACAAGATCAGCAAGAGACAACAGATGCCGAAGGTGTAAAAGTAACTAGGGTTATAGACGGTGACACAATTGAAATTGAAGGAGGCGCAAGGGTTAGATACATCGGCATAGACACTCCGGAAACTGTAGCACCAACAAGTACTATCCAATGCTACGGTAAGGAA
>Ga0155333_106_pt1 | contig 17327 bp, 18 predicted proteins | sample RifCSPhighO2_02_FD_106301 | JGI IMG/M metagenome (GOLD analysis project Ga0155333, IMG submission 106301) | Candidatus Curtissbacteria bacterium RIFCSPHIGHO2_02_FULL_40_16b | reverse complement strand
AAAAGTTTTAACCAATGAAGAGCTGAGACGTGATTTAATCAAAAGAGGATATGCTAACGTAAAACGCTTTTCTTGGCAAAAATGCGCCGAAGCAACTTTAGATACCCTCGAAAGAGTTGCTTCCAGTTAAAAATCTGAGTATAATTCGTCACTTAATTTAATTAAAATGATATATTAAGTGTACCTATGAGAGACCGAATGGGTAAAGAATTGACCACTATTGAAGTTGTCAAAAAATCCAAGAATAGAATCAAAAACATCTGGTTGGATTTTTGGCTTCTAATGCTTTATGAAATCGGTATGAACGTGCCGTTTCATTCGGCTAGGAATTTTTTTTATCGCATCTCCGGTATGAAAATAGGCAAGGATTCTTATATTCACATGTGGGCGAGATTCTTTAATCCGGCAGGAGTTGAAATTGGTAACGGATCAATTATAGGTGATCATGCTTTTTTAGATGGTAGAGCACGTTTAAAAATTGGCAGTAACGTTGATATCGCTTCACACGTTTTAATCTACAACAGCGAGCATGATGTTAACTCTGAAGGATTCGATCCAATTGAGGAAGAAGTTCAGATAGGGGATTATGCATTCATAGGACCGAGAGTGACAATTTTACCAGGCGTCAAAATAGGCAAAGGAGCAGTTGTTGGAGCAGGGGCGGTTGTAACAAAGGATGTGAAACCGTTTGAAATTGTCGGCGGAGTCCCGGCGCAAAAAATAGGGGAGCGAAAAAACAAAAATCCACGCTACAAACTCGGCCGTGCTAGGCTTTTTCAATAAACAATGGATCTTTCGGTCATTATCGTTAACTGGAATACCAAAAAACTTCTTGAGAATTGTCTTTCATCCATCCTTAAATTTACAAAGGGATTAAGTTTCGAAGTGATTGTTATAGATAATGATTCATCTGACGGGAGTCAAGCGATGCTGAAGAAAAAATTTCCTCAGGTAAAATTAATACTCAATAATCAAAACCTAGGATTTTCAAAGGCTAATAATCAAGGGATAAAAAAAGCAAAAGGGCAGTACATTTTTCTTTTAAATTCTGATACTTATTTAGTAGAAAATAGTTTTAAAAAACTTTTAACTAATATTAAATCCAGATCAAAATTAGGCGTAATCGCTCCTCAGCTTTTAAACGAGAACCAAACTATTCAACAATCAGCCGGATATTTTCCTCACCTTCCACAGATCTTTTTCTGGATGAGCTTCTTAGATGATTTGCCAATCGGTATGCTTTTTAAGCCTTACCATATAGATCACGACAGCTTTTACAAAAATGGACAACAGATAGATTGGGTAACGGCAGCAGCTCTGATGATTCCCAAAAAAGTAATTGACGAAATAGGCTTATTGGACCCGCAAATTTTTATGTATGGTGAGGAAGTAGAGTGGTGCTATCGCATTAAAAAAGCAGGTTATAAAATTTATTTTTCTCCCATAACAAAAATAATTCATATCGGCAGAGGGTCGCACAAAAAAATACCAACTCAAGCATTCATAGGAGAATATAAGAGCTTAATATATTTTTATAAAAAATACAAAAGCAAATTCGCTTTGCAAATTTTAAAACTGTTACTTAAAATAGGAGCACTGGCAAGAGTCATCATTTTCGGTGTTCTAGGCAGAAAAAAACTGGCAAAATCTTATGTCGAAGCTTTTAAAGTGGTCTAAACCAAGTTTGACTTGGCTTGACGACCACGTATTGGAATATTTATCGTTTGCACTTTTAGTTTTTATCCCTCTGTATCCAAAAATACCTATAGCAGAAGTTTTACCAGGCTATATTGTGAGAATCAGGCTTGACGATATTTTAGTGGCTTTTGCCGCTTTAATATGGCTCGTTTGGTTTATTAGAGGAAAAGTTACTCTTAAGGGGAATCCGCTTTTTATCCTGATAGCGCTGTATATTCTAATTGGCTTTCTCTCAAGTCTCTCGGCAATATTCATAACTAAGACTATTCCGCTCGACACGCTGCATATAGGCAAGCTCTTCCTGCATTTTTTCAGAAGAATAGAATATTTTTCGGTATTTTTCATCTTTTTTTCTTCAATAAAGTCTTTATCTCAAATTAAAAAGTACGTTTTCACAGTGGCAATTGTATTGTTGGCAGTCTCATTGTACGGATTTGGCCAGAAGTATTTGTACTGGCCGGCATTTTCTACAATGAATAGGGAATTTTCGAAAGGAGTGACGCTTTACCTTACTGAAAATGCAAGAGTACTTTCCACTTTCGGCGGGCATTACGATCTTGCTGCATATCTAATGATTACCTTAACGCTTTTTATCCCGCTTATGCTGGTTGTCAAAAAAGTATGGCATAAGATATTTTTCTTATTAATTTCAGTCGCAGGCTTCTGGCTTTTAATATTAACGGTTTCAAGAACTTCTTTCATAGCTTACCTGTTTTCCATAACTATTGCCTTTTTTCTCTTAGCGTTCAGAAATGGATGGCTATGGGCTGTTAGCAGATGGTTTGTGATAATAGTTGTGTCGCTTGGTATTATGTTGTCATTTGGGCAGCTTTCAGATAGATTCTCCCATGTTCTCAAGCTGAATGATCTTACTACCGCTGTCCTGCAACCGGTAGGTCAAAAGCCTCAAGGTGAAAATATAGCATTCATAGATATATCTGATGTAGCCTCTAAATCTGATACGCCTCCGAGTACGCAAAGGCCTTCTGACGTAGTAGTCGATGTGCCGGAATTCGGGGCAGGAGGGGAAGGTACTTTTGCCGCTAAGCCGCGCGTTTATTCTCAAACAGCTCTACAATACGATCTTTCTACAGGAATACGCCTTGACTATACTTGGCCCAAAGCCATTGAAGGATTTAGCAGAAACCCGCTTCTTGGTTCTGGTTATTCTACTTTGACAAAAAAGACCATAAGTGAATTTACGGAAGCAGAATCTACAGATAATGACTTTTTACGAGCATTGGGTGAAACGGGTCTTTTAGGTTTCTTAAGTTTTTACGCAATTATAGCCTTTAGTCTGTGGTATGCGCTTAAAAATTTTGTAAAAATTAAAGATCCTTTTTATTACACTATTGTTAGCGGGCTTGTAGCTGCGACTTTCGGCCTTCTTGTTAATGCCGTATACATAGACGTTTTTGAAGCATCTAAGGTTGCCTACACGTTTTGGATCATGACTGCCATATTAGTGTTAACGGTTAAACTCTCTATAAGCTCAAAAAAAGAGTGAGAAAAATCGAAATTATATTAATTGCCGCAATTCTCGTAATTGGACTGGCTGTTAGGCTTTACAAAATTGATAGGCCGGTTGCCGATTGGCATTCTTGGAGACAGGCAGATACCGCGGCAGTCGCCAGAAATTTTATTAAAGAAGGTTACAACCCTTTTATTCCAAGATACGATGACATGTCTTCTCAGGCAAATGGCCTTGATAATCCCAATAGGTACAGGTTTGTTGAATTCCCGGTTTACAATTCTATAATTGCCGCAGTTTGGTCTATAACTGGCATCAATGATGCTATGGCAAGGCTTGTGACGGTGTTCATAACGCTGGGGTCAACAGGTTTACTTTATCTTGTTGTCAGAAATTTTTCAGATTGGCAAACTGCTACAATTTCGGCTTTCTTTTTTGCAATAATTCCATACAATGTCTTCTACTCTTCAGCCATACTTCCAGGACCTTTAATGGTTTTCTTTTTGCTAGCCTTATATCTTTCATTCGTAAATTGGCTTAAAGAACAAAAACTGATTTTTGCTCTATTTTCCGTGCTGTTTGCTAATTTGGCAATCTTAACCTGGCCGATTGCAATTTTTTTCTCATTACCGCTTTTCTATTTAGCAGTCGACAGATTCGGTAAAGATATTTTAAAAAAGCCAAGTCTTTTTATCATTGCTTTTCTTTCTATTGTTCCTTTCATTGCCTGGAGAGTTTGGATGAGTCAATTTCCTGAAGGGATTCCAAACTGGCAATTTCTCTTAAATGAAGGGAACATAAGGTTTAGAGGCGCTTTTTTTAGATGGTTGATTGTTGAGAGGCTAGGTGGATTGATTTTATCAGTGACCGGATTTGCAGTTTTTGCCCTCGGTGTTTTGATAAAACCAAAAAGCAAAGAAAAACTTTTCTATCATTTTTGGCTGGGGTCGCTTTTATTATATTTCATAGTGTTTGCGTCCGGTAATGTAAGGCATGATTACTATCAAGTTCCGGCAATTCCGATTTTAGCTGTATTTTTGGCCAAAGGGGCAGGATTCTTGTTTAAACTGCCATCGGAGTATTTTTTACAGGTAGTCGGAAAAATTACGGCTATTTTACTAATAATTTTTACTCTGGCTTTTGGTTTTTTTGAAGTCAGAGGTTTTTATTGGGTTAACAACCCGGCAATTATTGAAGCGGGTAAGGCAGTAGATAAGTTAATACCTAAAGATGCAACTGTAATCGCTTCTTATCAAGGCGACGCCGCCTTTTTATATCAAACCAATCGCCACGGTTATCCGGTTGTCGACAGGCCCTTGGAGCAATTTATCAAAGAGGGGACAGAATATTTCGCATCAATCGATGTTGACGATGAGGGCATCAAGAGCCTTTCAGCGCACTGCGATGTGGTGGAAAAAACGGAAAAATACGTTATTTTAAAATTGTTTACCGAATGCATTGGCAAGTAAACTATGAAAATATTAATGATAACGCCATACTTCCCGTATCCACTGGTTTCCGGTGGGCAAATAAGAACGTACAACCTTCTTAAAAATTTATCATCCAAACACGACATAACTCTAGCAGCTTTCATTAGAGACGAATCAGAAAAAAGACATTTGGAAAAACTAAAGAGCTTCTGCCAAAAAGTAATAGTATTTAAGAGGCGAAAAGCGTGGTCGCCCGTTAACATCGGGTTATCTGCTATCACCCCCTATCCTTTTTTGGTTAGCATTTATTTTGATCCTAAAGTTAAAAGAGCTATTAAAAATGAATTGGAAAACCAGAATTACGATTTAATACACGCAGAAACTTTCTATGTTATGCCTAACATACCCCAAACAAACATACCTATATTATTAGTTGAGCAAGTTATTGAATATCTTGTTTACCAAAGATTTGTTGAGAGTCTGCCAGCGTGGGCAGTTTTGCTTAAACTTCTCCTATTGTTCGATGTCGCAAAAATAAAACGATGGGAAAAATATTATTGGCGAAAGGCAAAAAGACTCGCGGCGATGTCTCAGGAAGATAAAGATTTTATTCAAAATCTTGACAGCACATTAAAAGTTGACGTTGTTGCCAACGGTGTTGATATTGATTTTTTTGAAAAAATTAGAAAGAAAAAGCCAGCTAATCCTACTGTACTTTTCGTTGGGAATTTCAAGTGGTTACCTAACCGCGATGCTACCAAATTTTTAATAGAAGAAATATGGCCAAAAATAAGAACGCAAATTAAAAATGCCAAACTTTCAATAGTAGGTAGAAACCCCCCAAAAGACATATTAAACTTGTCCTCCGAAGATATAAGAATCGAAGGTGATGTCGACGATATTAGAAGTGTCTACGCATCTGGTAGCGTGCTTTTAGCACCAATTAGGAATGGTCGCGGCACAAAATATAAGATTCTCGAAGCTATGGCGACTAGAACTCCTATAGTTGGAACAAAACTGGCAACCGAAGGAATAGAGATTAAAAATGGCCAAGAAGCTTTTGTTGAAGAGACTGCTCAAGGATTGGCTGGTAAAACAGTTAAAGTGCTAAAGAATTCGAATATAGGTAAACAATTGGCAGAATCCGCATATTTTCTTGTTTCAAAAAAATATAACTGGAAGATCATATCAGCAAAACTTGATAAGGTTTATCAGGAAGTAGGTGCAAGTTAATTTGCAGCTCTCAATAATCATAGTCTCCTATAACACAAAAGAACTTTTAGAAGATTGTCTAGAATCAATAAAAACAGCTGCAAAAAGAATTGAAAGTGAAACCTTTGTAGTAGATAACAACTCGTCAGATGGTACGTCCAATTTGGTTAAATCAAAATTCAATTGGGTAAAGTTAATCGAAAATAAAAGCAATATTGGTTTCTCAAAAGCAAACAATAAAGCGATAAAAGAAGCAAAAGGGGAGTACATACTCATTCTCAATCCGGACACAAAGGTAGGAAAAGACACATTTACAAAAATGATAAATTTTGTGCAATCGCGAAAAGAACTTGCTGTAGCAACTTGCAGGGTAGAACTTCCCAATGGCAAGTTAGATAAAGATTGCCGTCGTCATTTCCCAACGCCATGGAGAGCGTTTACACACATTTCAGGTCTCTCAAAAATTTTCTCAGAGTCAAAAATTTTTGATCAATACCAGATGGGTTATATACCAGAATATGAAGAACATGAAGTAGATTCCTGTATCGGGGCTTTTATGTTTGTTAAAAAATCGGCAATAAAAAAAGTGGGTTTGTTCGACGAAGACTTTTTTTTCTATGGAGAAGATTTAGATTGGTGTTGGCGCTTTAAGCAATCAGGTTACAAAATCATCTACACACCCGTCACCAAAATTATTCACTACAAAGGAGCAGCTTCAGGTATTAAACCTCCATCTGCGCATCTTTCTAAAGCGACAATCGAGTCAAAAAAAAGAGCAGTACTTGAATCAACTCGCGCTATGGAGCTTTTTTATCAAAAACATTACACGGATAAATATCCCAGGCTTATAACTTGGGCAGTCATCTTGTCAGTCAAACTACTCGAAAAATACCGATTATTTAAATTAAAGTTTTAAATCAGCAGGTCGCCTTGTCACAATTATAGTCAGTTCGTGACAATGGCGCTCCTCTGATATATTAAAAGATTAATATGAAAATTGGGATAGATGCCAGGTTTGCTGGACCGGAAGGAACAGGGATTGGTAAATACACGGAAAAATTAATTGAGCATCTCCAGAAAATCGACTCTATCAATAGTTACTCAATTTTTCTTAAAGAGTCAAACTGGAATTTTTTAAAGCTTAATAACAAAAATTTCCAAAAAGTTCTTGCCGATGTTTCTTGGTATTCAATAGAAGAGCAGATAAAAATGCCCATTATCTATAATCGGCAAAATTTAGATTTACTGCACATTCCTCACTTTAATGTGCCGCTGTTTTATAAAGGGAATTTTGTTGTGACTATTCACGACTTGATACATCGAGAATTTACAACGAGCGATGTGACAACAAGATATAAGCTGATTTTTAAATTAAAAAAATTTGGTTATCAGAAAGTGGTAAACAATGCAATTAAAAACTCCAGAAAAATAATAACGCCGTCAAAATTCGTCAAAGATCAAATTATCGAAACATTTGGTATAGACCCGGCGAAAATTGTCATTACTTATGAAGCTGCCGAAGAAGAATATTTCCGCTCCATCCGTCATCCTGAGCGGAGCGAAGGATCCCAACCATTAATCATTTACGTCGGCAATGCTTATCCCCATAAAAACTTAGAGAATCTACTGAAAGCAATGAAATTAGTTGATCAAGTGACATTGCTAATTGTGTGCCCAAGAGACATTTTTTACAAAAGGATCAAATTATCAATCGACTCACTCGGACTCAATGCAAAAGTTAAATTGCTGGGATATTTACGAAATGATGTGCTAGTAAAATTGTTTAAAAAATCGACAGCATATATTTTCCCTTCCCTATCAGAAGGTTTTGGAATACCTGGCCTTAACGCCATGGCATCAAAATTGCCCGTTTTAGCGTCAGATATACCTATTTTAAAAGAAGTCTACGGCAAAGCCGCCTTGTATTTTGACCCCAACGATCCGCGTGATATAGCGGAAAAAGTTAACAAAGTTTTATCCTCGCAAAAAATTAAAAATAATCTTGTCAAAGAAGGGAAAAAGCAGGTAAAAAAATATTCTTGGGAGAAAATGGCTCAAGAAACTTTAAAAGTATACGAAGAAAGTATATGAAACTTCAGAATCCTTACAAATAAAAATCGTCCTCGACAAAAAATTACGGTAGTTTTGTTTTCTCTAGGCGAACTTTTCATCAATCCTATGATTTGAGCCTAAACACTTTAATGATTTAAATCATTAAAGTAAGAATTAGGGCAGTTCTCGATTTCGCTCGAGCAATAACGCTTTAATCTCAAGTGTGAAGATTGCTTTAGCACGTGATGACCCATCGACCTCACTCGGGCCTTCGGCTCTGAGGCCTTGGGCGGTGAGTTCAGTCGAACCGCTCAGGCTCGAAGAGGTTAGAACTTCAATCTCGAAGGTTTTTTATTCTTAGTGAAGCGAAGATCAGTGGCGGAGTTGTCTATTTGGGGCTTGTTGATAAGACATTTGCTACTCTATCATAACAAGTTTTTTTGTCAATATATCAAATCCTTATAACGGCACTTGACAACCCCCCCCCACGCTTATATGCTTGAATTATGACATCTGCTCAACAGATTTCTGGTAAGTTGTTCTTAGCTCTGTTGGCGTTTCTAGTTTTAACTTTTATCTGGGTTTACCCTGCTTTGGCGGCTTTGCCCCGAACTCAAACAGTTTATGAAACTACTGGACAGGGAGTGGATGTCATTCCTTATGTAAGGTCAGATCAAAATGCTTTGTTTGTCGACTTCGAGCATCAAAATTTCGATAACATCGAATATATTTATTACAACCTGAACTACGATACTGACGAACCAGGGAAAATCAGGGGAGTAGAAGGCAGTTTTATCCCTTCGCAGAAAGAATATAGCGGCCATTTCGATGGCAAACCATACTTCAGGCACGAATTACTCTTTGGAACATGCTCAAAAAATGTTTGTAAATACGACAGAGGCGTTAGAAATGTCAAATTGACTGTAAATACCAACTATCTCACTGGCCAGGTTGATCAGTACACTAAAGTCCTAACTTTCCCGCAAGACCAATTCTAAACCTTAATACCTATATACTGGCCCCTCACTCGTGTCAAAACGTTCTTGTGTACCACTTTTGGCACTACTGCTAAATTCAAAAGTTTGCCTTATAAACTCCGCAGTAGCTTGCAAGGCCTGAGCTTCGGTTTCACTTGCGCCATTTGTGTCAGCTTTAACCTCGAAACTACCATTTTTGCCTGTAACGACTACCTTGCCCTTATTTGACTTGGGAGTAAGATAAACAGATTCTCCTTGCCAGCTATAACTATAGCCTACAGGATAGGCAAAACGGTAGCCAAAATCGGCATTCTCAAAAACTGAATATCTTGGAGCAAAATCGCCAAGTGATATGCCTCGTTCTTTTTCATAAACCTCTTTGAGTTTCTCAGCTGCCTCAGGATTGCCGTCTAAACTTGATTGAGGCGCTTCTGCTGTATCCTCAATACTTTCATTCTGCCTATTAAATACGGTTTTTCCAACTGCGGCTAGAATAAGCAGTGCTAAAATAACAACAAGAATATTTTTTGACGATAAACGATTGGGTTTTTGGAAAGTTGACGAGACTAATTTTTGAGAGGTTTTATTTCTACCTGAGACTATTTTTGGTCGAGTGGAAGTTTTTTTAGGACTTCTTTTTTTTAGTTTTCTCCTTGCCATTTATTTACCATTATATCCTGTCGAATTCTGTTTGTAAGTAGCGAAATTAAGTTTGTAAGGAGCTTGTAAAAACGGAATTACGGGATAGTTATGGTAGGGGACTTGGGCTAAATGCCGAAATTGATAATTTTTCAATAGTTTTAATTTTGAAGCTAATTTGAGGCTAGAATATCAACGTCGCATTACATCTATTGTGTGACGCATGCATAGTCACACTTTTTTCTTACTTGCCCGATAAGCCGCATAAATTAAGTTCCCAAGAAGTAGTGCTGCAAGTGCCACTACATGTGAATAGAATCCAAAAAGCAGCAGGGGCAAAATGGAAAGAATTGCAATACCTAACCCAAACAGTAGCTGCTCGTTTTTACGGTATGGAGTAGTCTTCGGTTCTGAAATAATAATGAACGCAAAATAATATGGCAGGACTTCAAGGAAACTGAATACACTTTGGACGTTTAATGAGGTAAGACTTACAAGCCTAGTGAAATAGTAAAGTATGGTTGTTGCAATCAGAAATGGTATTGAAATCCACAGTTTTTTTGCCCGCCAGTTCGCAAGCAACAAAAGCGGTACCGACCAGATACTTACAGTCAAACCGCCTGGACCAAACCCTTCTACTACCTGTGATAAGCCGTGGACAACAGGGCCATGGGCAACAGGACTTAACACTTGCGAGATAACCACGCCAAATACTGCTGGATTGAAGATATGCGAGCCTTTCCACCTGATGAGAAACTTGGAAAGTATCGCAAGAACCGTCGCCACAAAAGCACCAAAAACGGGTGCATACACCGACACCGAGCCGATTATCAAGCCCGTAATGATTGCTGATAGGGGTATCGAGGGCTTTCTTTTTAGCCATAATCTTTTAATCGCAACATCCAGAACTGATGCGGTAAGGACGGCTACAACCAGATTCAGGGGGAATCCACGACCAATGTTTTCAACGGTTGCTACCACGACTAAAACAGCTATAGTCACCCAGTACATAGATTTAATGTAGGCGCCAAACTTCATTAAGATTTTTTGTTTGAAAATTTTGATGTAATTTTCTTGAATAATTGCACGAATTCCTCAAGTTCCTTATCCGTCAAGGCGTCAAATATCTCTGCCATTTCAACTATTCGCCTTTCCTTCGTAGTGACAATATACTTCTTGCCTTTAGGGGAAATTTCTATTTGTACCGAGCGGCGGTCGTTTGGGTCTTCCTGACGGGTCACATAGCCGTTTTGCACAAGACCATCTACCAGCTGGGTTGCGGCGCTTGAAGACATCTCCATAGATTCCGCTATATGCTTAATGCTTGTTTTTTTAAAATGTTCGATTATTGTCAAAACAAACCACTGGGAATGGGTAATGTGATTTTGGTGGCCCAAACTAGCAGCTTTAGTCTTGGTTATGTTTCGAATAGTGTGGAAGGCGTGCAGAATTTCTTCAATAATTTGTATTCTGTTTGACATTGCGAAATTAAATAAGATGCTTAATATGTAAGTATCTTAATAAATTACAGTCCTCTAAGTCAAATCGTAATTTGTGCAAAGTTGCAATTTCTCCCGCCATTAGCTATTCTGGTCTTACCTTTTGAGGATTGAAGAACGGCTTGATCTGTTCTTGGAGTTTTTGTTTGGTTTTGAACCTAAATAGGGTAGATGACTTAGGAATTCCCACGTTTATTAGTTAATTCTAAAATCTTCTTTTTCAACCAGGAAATACGGCTGTTTAGACCTTTCTGGTAAGTCCTTTCCTACTGGCGGTTTGTTAATTGGATGTTCGTCAACAATTATTCTACCGCGACTTTTCATAGGTTCAAATATGATATAATTTCCCCGAAATGAAAGATCGTAAAGTTGAAAAAGTCTTAAAGTATACTGTAGTCTTCGAACCCTCAGAAGAGGGTGGATATGTGGCATCCGTGCCTGTTCTGCCGGGTTGCTTAAGTCAAGGGGAGACTTTTGAGGAGGCAACCAAAATGATCAAAGATGCAATCTCTGGTTACTTGGTCGTTCTCAAGGAAAAAGGCGAAGAGATTCCCAAGGAATCTGGAGAAGTTGTTATCTCCAAAGTCGAAGTCTACGGGCCCAGTCTTTAAAAATGCCCAAGCTCCCAATAGTTATGCCTGGCAAAGTTGTTAAGGCATTAAAAAGGGCGGGTTTTATCAAAGCAAGACAAACTGGTAGCCATCTTATACTGTGGCATCCCGAAACCAAAACAACAGTTTCAATTCCAATTCACCCAAAAACACTAAAGAAAGGTTTGCTTTCAGGAATCATTAAAGAGTCAAACCTAACTTTGGAAGAATTCCTCAAACTGCTTTAGTATGTCCTCATTCCTGAAAGAAAATAAGTCTTCTTATCAACCTAAAGTAGCCCTTGTCACGATGACTTCCATCTCGAAGGTTTTTTGTTTGGGGCTTGCTGATAAGACTTTTGACACTATACCATGACAAGTTTTCTTGTCAATCTGTAAAAATTTTTAAATTCGTTTCCCCTCTGATATAATTTTCACAATGCCTGACAGTATGCTCCCCGAAAAACATTTCCCTTTGCAGGATTTAGAGTTGGAAAGAACGGATTTTTATACTTTTGAAGGAGATCGAACTAAGCCAATGATCTTATTCGGATTGCGTGGTCCTGGTGGTATGAATTGCTTATGGCCAGTTGTCGAACATTTGAGAGACGAAGGTTACCCAATTGATCTTTTAATTGATAGTGCAGCAAAAAAAATTTTAGAAACTAAAAATCACGGGTTAACCAAGCAACCGTCAGAATCGCCCTTAAAAAGAATCATGGAGGTTAAACCAGCGGTAGCAGTTTCCGAATTTTCTGCAGATGCAGGAACTGCTCTGGCGGTAACATGGAGCGAGGAATCTTATGGAGTACCTGTGGTTTGGGTTGAAGATTATCCTGATGTTTTGGGAAGTTATACAGATTTATACAACTCTTCGCTGAGAATTAACCCAGACTACCTTTGTGCAATAAGCGAGGCAACCAAAGATTTAGCCATAAAGAGACGTCCGACAATGGACCCGTCAAGAATCATAGTTACAGGTCATCCTGATTACGACAAATATGCCGATATCAACGGGGAAGAGATCAGGAATGAAACAAGGAAGAAATTGGAGGTGGATGATGGTGAGTTTATGATTGTTTATTCAGGACTACTTCCACCTCAAACACCAGAGGTTCTCGAACAAGTAGTTGAAAACTTGAATAGACTAGATGCACGACGAGATCTAGTATTGCTGCTTTCAAAGCATCCAAGAGATATGTACCCAGAACAAGAATATGACAAAGTCTTGGCAAGATTTAACGGCAGGGTATTGAAACAGGGTTCACTTAGCTCTGATGCTATTGGCTATGCTTGCGACCTTTTAATCGCCCCAGGGCCATCGACTGAGGCGTTAAAGTCGGCATATCGAAGAGTGCCATCAATGTTCATCTTTACCGAGACTGACGCATTACAGTTAACAAATGATCGCTTACCAATAGCTTTGAGAGTTGGGGCAAGCGAAGGCGTTTTTGATTATCAGGATCTGAAAACTAGCTTGGAGAGGATAATAAACGATAATGATTACAGGAATCGGCTTGTCGAAAAAATGGGCCAATATTTTAATTCAGATGGACATTCTGCTGAAAGGGTAGCAGAAGTTATAAAAATGGCCATTAAATAAGATATGTGAAAATGAAACTACAGGATAGCCAAAATAGGGAAGTCGAGGCTAATCTTCAAAGTTGACAATTTTTTAATCATTCAGAATTTGAGGCTAATTCGAGGCTGGAATGCTAGCGTCGCCTTATCTAGCTTGTGCGACGCTTTTTAATTTACTCTAAAATCACTATCCTCAACTAAAAATTGGGGTAGCTTTGGTTTTTCGGGCAGTTGGCGACTGTCTGGCAGCTTGTTTACTGGATGATCGTCCACAATATCATGTAGATCCTTCCCAATCAGATGCATATAACGAAGATGGGTTTTAAGACTCGTATGGTCCAACCAACTTCATCACCTTCATACAGTCTAACCCTGCCCTGTAGGCTTCTGTGATAAATACGTGCCTAAAGGTATGTAAATGGATGCTTCGCTCCAATCCAAGAATTTCCAACCTCTTTTTTAATTCGCTTGTAAATGTCATTCTACTTGGTCGTCTCCCGCCACGCTCTTTTGCAAAAATGTAGTCGTTCGGTTTTAATGTTTTTTCGTTAATCCAGCCAAGCAAATTGCTCACTATAACCATTGGGATAGGTACAGTCCGAATCTCACTGCCTTTGCCTAACAAAGTGAACTCGCCATTTGTAAAATCAAAATCACTAACCTTTAAATTCAAAGTCTCACTGCATCTCAAACCACAGCCAGAAAGCAGTTCAAAGAATAAATCATATCTTCTTCTATCAATGTAACTATGGTATTTGCTCCAAACTCTCGGGCAATCAATAATAAGCCTCACCAGTTGGGGACTTATCAATTTGGGTTTAAATGGCTCGTCTTTTACATTTTTTAGGCGAGTATGGATTTCTTTTCTAATTACGCCTCTCTCATATAAAAACCGCGTGAAGCACTTCATTGTATTTACGACAGACCTAACGGTTGCTGGTCTGTGCCCATCTTTGTAGTAATCAATAAACCGCTCGACGTTGCTTAAAAGTATCTTTCTTCTCCTGTTGTAATTTAAAAAGTAGCTTAGGTTGTATCTATGTCTCGTAACCGTAAGGGGAGTCATTCCTTCACGCTGCTTATAAGCCAAAAACTTTTCTATATGTACTTTTTTTGTCATATGTCCTGCTAATCGATTAGCCGAAATCTTTTATTTCTTCCAAAAGATTTTTTTCAGTGAATGCGTTAAGGGCATGAACCAAACCCTTACGCGATGTATATAATCCTGAATTAAATAAACCCCTTCCATAAGAAACCCTTAGATATGCTTTATCGAAAGATTTAGCCTTGATTAAATTCACAACACGGCTTTTTATTCTTTTCTTAATATCAAGTACTAGTTCACCTTTTTCATAGAGTGTCAAATGAATACCCAGTTTTTGTCTTCGATACTTTCTATTTTTCATTACGTTAGTATATCGCGGTTTTAGAAAACCGATAATTATCAGTTAAAACGAAAATAATACTAAAGGTTTGTGCCTAAACGATAATATAATTTGACATAATTTACGCATGAAACGAGGCTATTTATATTTGAAAATTTTTAAAAATAAGACCTATACAATAATATAAAAGGGTAAGTCTATATTATATCGGTTTTAATTAGTTTCAGGGGTTGACTCAGATTTTTATCCTAAAAAATTAGCCTCGAGAAATTTTCTCATTTTTGGGTAACCCAAGATTATTCAAGACAAGTCGCTTCGATGAGTAAATCCTTATAATTTACTAACAAACCTATAGCAAGGTGAATTTATTCACTCTTTTATATTTCTAAAAAAATAATGATTAAACAAAGCTTTTCTTGGAGATAGTAACAATTAGAAAAACTGAAATATGGACTTATAGTATTACCATCAGTTTCTAGTTTAGATAACCAGGGCAGTTGCTACCGCTATAAGTGTTATCATATGTATCCCGCCAAGAAATGTATGCTACAGCCTGTTCCGCACTACTGCTATATGAGGATGAGTTTATTTGAGCTTTAGTTGATTCCCATTGGCTACGTATATTTTGGCAAACAGGATCATCGTAAGATTTCGTGGTAGCAACAGGTGGCTCTATTAAAGGTGTTGGGCTAGTAAAGTCTTTTTTCGCTTGCTCCCTAAAATCTTTGCAATCTTCAGACGTCACCCTATATGTCTTTTTGTATTCCGGAACGTAGCAGCTAATTATATTGGTTTGGTAAGGTTCATAATAAGGATCGTAAGATGTATAGTCAGATATGTTCGTATTGTTGTTTGGCTTAGAATTGGCTTCAGCTTGCTTCTTGTCGCATTCTGATTTGAGCATCATTGTCCAGACCGTATTTCCGTTTAAGCCGCAATCTACATAATTTTTACAAACGCTTTGCTTGTCTTTTACATACTGACCAGAGTTAACACCAGGGCCACAATTTACTATTGGGTCGGAAACTGCTTTAGGGCTAGGTGATACATTTGGTGAGCTGATATTGAGGCTCTTACTTTCTGTCTGATTTAGAGGGGTTGTATTCGTATTTTTAACATTACTGCTTTTATAAACCTCTGTGCCAACAAATATAAATGCCATAAGTCCTAAGAGAATAACAAGCCGAGAAAGTACAGGTTTGATTTTATAATGTCGCTTTTGTATTTTCATTTAAATCTCTTTTTTTAATTTAATCAATTTACTCGTGGATTATATTGCTAATAAGCCAAAAAATGCAATTTATTTTAGATCTTAATAAAAAGAACAAACGTAAAAAGTAAATAAAACCCGAATCCCGAGGCGCTGAGGGACGTTCTAAGACTTTTAAAATAAATAATTAGGGTATTGACAAGAAATGGTTTTAGTGTCTAATCTAGAATTAGACCACAATATATTGTGCTTTTGGCAATTTCGTGAAAACTGAATGGGCCTACATGCCAAAGCACAAATTTCACACTAGGGCAGTTAGTAGGGGAAGCTTAAGGCTTGCTTTGTTGCAAGGCTAAATGTGCATGTGGTAACTTAAAATTATAACCTCAATTTGCTTGCTGTCCGCAGACAACAGACTCGAAGCAGAAAGGGGAATAATAGTCAGCCTGCAACAATTGAATAGAAATTGATTTAAGCTATTAAGCTAAAGCCAATTTAGAAGGAAACAGCTTCGGGCGCCAGTAGCTCAAGGGATCGAGCATGGATTTACTAAATCCAAGATGGTAGTTCGAATCTACCCTGGCGCACGTTTTTTTGTTTCCTTCCAGACAGACTCAAGCTCTGTTTGGACTTGGGTTAAGTCTAAAATCCGGGATTAGCGCCCCGGGAGAAATGCTGGCGGTTTTACCACTTTTTAACAGGATTCGAACAAAACCGCTAGCCAGACTTAACTCTGGTATTTAAAGTGCTAAGAGCGTCAAATTCTACTCTTCCTAACTCCTAAGTGCAAATTTTCTTCTGTTTTTCCCCGGATGTAGTCTGTGTGAAGGTTCCCATTTCCATATTTTGTGCAAGACAGCAACTATTTCTATGGACTTATACATCTTATCTAGATGTATCAATAGATGTCAATAAGTATAAACAAGTATAAACAGGGTAAAATAGAACAGGTTGGATTGTACTATTCACTTACTAAAAAGATACAGTAACATACACTGTTTTTAGTTGTAGTAAAATTACCTTATAAAATTTAATCCTTTTAAAGGTTTCCCCGAAAAGGTTGCTGTGAGTATTGCTGCATTGTTTCTGTTGGGGTTGGGGTTGATTATTTGGGGATTGTGGATTTGGCTCAGCTCTAAGGATGTAGTTGATGATAGGGTTTTTTATGTGTAGGTTTAGTCAACCGGAAACCTTTTAAAGCAATCCTCTTTTTGTTTGTCATACAAATCTAAAACTATTTTTACTCCTTCTGAAGTTTGGTATCGGGTTTCGGGGTCATTCGAAAATTCCCTAAAGCGTTCTGAAACATCAGCCAAACAATCATCAAGTTGCCCCTGCACCGATTCCTTATCGACCTTTTCTTCAATCTGTTGTGCTTCTTTTTCTTTGATTTCCGCTTCTTTAATTTTTAGTTCTCTGTCTTTGGTGTAAAACAGCGTCCCCACTAAGGCCAAGCCAACAATTAGAATAACCAAAGCGTAGAATAGATGGTAGGATTGTCTAGGCCCCGATACATAGAGAACGGTTTGATGAACAATGTCAGGCCGTTACAATGGTTCGTATATGCGAGCCTACAAGATACTT
>Ga0155333_139_pt2 | contig 19076 bp, 10 predicted proteins | sample RifCSPhighO2_02_FD_106301 | JGI IMG/M metagenome (GOLD analysis project Ga0155333, IMG submission 106301) | Candidatus Curtissbacteria bacterium RIFCSPHIGHO2_02_FULL_40_16b | reverse complement strand
TAATGGAGGCGGAAGCTTGGAAATTTTGCCCGGAACTACCAGACTTACCTGGGATGTCGATGGAGACGGTAATAAAGAGTATGATACTACTTTTATAGCCGGAAGCCCGCTTGAAGGATCAGGAATTTTGCTTGGTGACCAGAAGGGGTGTAATGAATTTATTATCCAGGTTGGTTGGTCTGCCAAAGTAGTTGGTGGACAAGAACCCGAACCTACACCTACACCAACTCCGACACCGGCTCCACCTTCTGGTGGTAATAACCAGGAGCAGGAGCAAGAGCAGGAACAGGAACAAAATCAGGATGTTGATGTTAACGTTAGCCAAAACAACAATCAAACCGTGAATATTACGAATCCGGCTCCGCCGGCTGTTGCCGGAGTTAAGGTTCCCTTGAAGCAACCTGAAACCGGTGTTAGTGTGCTGGGAACGTCACTCATGGCAGGAGCAGCTCCAGTTGGTTTTGCTCTGTCAAGGTTTGGTCGAGGTAGAGTTGTAAGTAAAAAGGATGAAGAGACATTAGGTGAGTTTGCAAACAGAATAGTTAGCACGCGAGGTAAGAGCAACGCATAAACTAGCCCTGTGCCTGACTCTTGCGAGTTTCGCAGGGCACATAAATAAGTTGAAAGTTAAAAGTGCCACGTCAAACGTGGTTACCAAGTTAGACTTGGTGCAAAGTGAAAAGTGATTTTTGCATTTATTTTAGGACCGTAAGTAGGGCAGGCTTGCGGTCCTTATTATAAATACCCCAAATTAAAATTTGGGGACCCCAAAAAAAATAATAATTGGATTGACAAAGGAAATTAAAAGATTTAGAATCACAATTGGTACTTCTAGATAATTTCCCAAACTTACGCTTAATGCTTAACGACTAAGGACTAAAGACTAAAGACTAATGCTTAAATTCGAAGCACGAAATCCCCGCTTCGATGAGCGAAGCGAGGCGAGCGAAATTCGAAACAAATTACAATGACCAAAAAAACAAATGTCAAATAGAATGGGATTTAAAACATTAGAATTTGAAAATTTATGCCGACAGCAAAAGTTTCTGTAAAAGTTAAAAAAGAAGACACAAAGCCCGAAGTAAAGACTCTCGTGGGCTCTACCTCTGGTGCAGAAGCTGACGGGGAGACTTCGAGTAACGTAATTGATTTAAGAACACAGGGGCGAGATATTAGTAGCAGCAGTCAAAGCGCTTCCGCCACCAACGGCGACATGCGGATGAATGAACCTGCCGGGAGAGATGTTCCTACTCAAGAAGTAAATGGAATTTTAGATATTACGAATGAAGGTCACGGATTTTTAAGGCCGAAGTTTCGGCCGAGTGATGCGGATGTTTATATAAGTGCGTCTCAGATCCGGAAGTTTATGTTAAGACCGGGTGACGATGTAATAGGTTTGGGCAGGCCTCCTAAGGATAATGAAAGATATTATGGCCTTCTAAAGGTTGTTAAAGTAAACGGGCAGCTTGCCGAAAAGCAAGAAAGAAGACCCAAATTTGGTGATCTAACGCCAATTTATCCTAACGAAAAGCTAAAACTCGAAACAGGAAAGCTGCCGCTTTCTGCAAGAATGATAGATATTATTGCCCCAATTGGCATGGGTCAAAGGGGAATGGTTGTTTCTCCGCCAAAAGCCGGCAAGACTACGATTCTCAAAGATATAGCCAAAGGAATTAGTGACAACTTTCCGAAAGTGCATTTGATGGCTGCACTAATTGGGGAGCGGCCGGAAGAAGTAACGGATATTTCCCGCAGCGTTAAGGGAGAAGTAATTGCTTCAAATTTTGATGAGCCGGCGGAAACTCAAACGAGAGTTGCCGAAATTGCCCTTGAGCGAGCCAAAAGGTTGGTTGAACAAGGAATGGATGTAGTGATTCTTCTCGATTCTATTACAAGACTTGCACGAGCTTACAACCTTTCGGTACCGCCTTCAGGGCGAACCTTAACCGGAGGATTTGATCCGGCTGCACTGTACCCGCCAAAGCGATTTTTCGGTGCTGCCAGGAATTGTGAAGGCGGCGGTAGTTTGACGATAATTGGAACGGCTTTAATTGAAACCGGTTCTAGAATGGATGATTTGATTTATGAAGAGTTTAAAGGAACCGGAAACATGGAATTGCATCTGGAAAGGAAACTAGCCGAGCGCAGAATTTATCCATCTATTGACGTTGAAAGATCTTCTACAAGGCAAGAACAACTGCTGTTTAGCGCTGATGAATACATGAAGATTGTAACTATGCGTAGAATGGTTTCGGTACTCAACCCGGATGAGCGGACCGAGATCCTTATAGATAGGTTGAATAAGACCGCATCGAATAAAGAATTTTTGGATTCACTATCTAAAGATGTGAAATAAAAATTCTTTGCGGTCCTCGTCCTTCATAAACTCAGGACTGCGGGCCTAAAGGAGTTTTTAGATTCATTAAGTAAAGACGTAAAATAATATGGAAAACTCTTTGTGTCAACCTTCGGTTGGACTAAAGGAATTTTTGGATAGTTTATCAAAAGATGTAAAATAGGTTGGTAGGTTAGTAGGGTGGCAGGAATATAGGTGTGAATAATTAATCTTTTTTTTCTGCCTACTATCCCACATGCCCACAATCCCAAATACCTAAATCAATGGATCACGACCCGATTTATAAAGAGTTTGTTTCCTTTGTAAAGGCGCTTGCTTCGTACTTAACTTTTCGACTCCACAGAACCGGACTTTCGTTTGAAAAGGCCAAGAATTTTGTAGTAGACATTTTGATGGTCAGGCGAGGGGCAAACACCTCGCTTTTTGTACATGGTTCGATTTTGGGACTGGCATTTGTTGTTTTGGCCGGTGGAGGGGTTCTACTGTCATCTTCGGTAGTTTCAGGTTCATATCCCGGAGTTCCGGCAAATCCACTGGTAGCCGGAGCTGCCACAGAAAGTGTGGATACCGGGGTAATCACTACGACAATTACACCGGTTACCATTATTTCCGATAAACCCAGAGATGAAGTTATCGAATACGAAGTAAAAGCCGGCGACACGGTTTCTTCTATTGCCCAAGAGTATGGAGTAAGTGAGGAGACAGTTTTGTGGGAGAATGATTTGAGTGCAAAGTCTTTGATAGAAGAGGGAGATAGGCTGCGAATGTTGCCCGTTTCCGGCATAGCTCATACAGTTCAGTCGGGCGATACGATTTATTCTATAGCAAAAAAGTACCGAGCCAATTCTCAGGCGATACTCGATTTTCCGTTTAATGATATTGGAGATGATTTTCAACTCGCTTCGGGGGATTTGTTAATAGTGCCGGATGGTGCACCACCGGAGGTTAAGAGTAAACCTGCACCGACTCAGTATTTGGCTAGCGAACGACAGAATATTTCCGTAAGTCAGCTCGGATCGGCCCAATTTATTTGGCCGGCAAGAGGAGATCTTTCTCAATATTTTGCCTGGTACCATCCGGCAATTGATATTTCTAACTTAGGTGGAGGGCCGATTTCGGCTTCAGATTCTGGAACTGTGACTGTTGCCGGTTTTGTGGACAATTCCGGTTATGGTAATCGAGTAGTTATTGACCACGGCAACGGTTACACTACGTTGTATGCCCATTTAAGCGCTAATTATGTCGTGCCTGGCCAACGGGTCGGCAAAGGAGAAGTCATTGGCGCAATGGGTAGTACCGGCAGGTCTAGTGGTGTCCATGTACATTTGGAAATCAGGCAAAATGGTGTAGCACTGAACCCTCTTTCGATATTGGGGCAATAGCAAGAAATTTCTAATTTCTAAATCCTAATTTCTAAATAAATCCTAATGAAACAATGAACTGGTTTCAAAACACATCACGTTCGTCATTCTCAGCTTGACTGAGAATCAGATCCTCACTTTCGTGAGGATGACGCAGGGAGTTTTGAAACGGGTTCAATATCTAAATTTAAAAATTGGTCATCATAATTTGGGTATTGATTAGATCAATTAGAGCAATTAGGTTAATTAGAAATTGACAGCTACTTCTCGATCCTTGATACTTTTTCCATGAAGAAAATTAGCGGGTGGTTTTTTGGAGTTGGGGCATTTTTGCTTCCCTTAGCTTTATATCTAAAAACTCTTTCCCCTGCTTATATCCCCGTAGACAGCGCGGAGTTTGCGCTTTGTATGCATACGTGGGGCATGTGCCACCCGCCGGGTTTTCCGCTTTATATTTTAATAGGAAAGATTTTTACGAGCATTTTTCCATTTGGGCCGGTTATTTTCAAAGCAAATTTATTGTCTGCCCTGTTTGGAGCGGGGACAGTTTTAATTGTTTATTTGAACTTGGTTGAGTTGAGGGTAAAGAAGGCTTTGGGGTTGTTAATCGCTCTACTTCTGGCTGTATCTAGTGCGTTTTGGGAGTTTTCAGTTTCGGCAGACGTATTCACCTTTGCCACATTTTTAATAGCAATTACTTTCTTCTTCACATTCAAGAAAAGATTTTTGCCGGCTATATTTACTTTGGGTTTATCGGCCTCTCACTTTTATATAAGTGCGGTTCTAGTACCAATTATCTATTGGTATTTTATCGGTTTAAAGTTTAAATTGAGAGAAGTTTTGTACTCAGTCGGTGTTTTTATTCTCGGGTTTTTTCCTCAAGGCTTAATGTATTTAAGGATGCAGCAGAACCCCCAGATTAATTGGGGTCATGCCCAAGGTGTGGCTGGATTCATTGATTACGTGCGCCGAAAAGAATTCGGAAATATTTTCTTGATTGCTAATCCCGTATTGAAATTCTCAATAATTAAATTTTTGAAACACACTTGGGTGTTTTTGGTCCATATTTTTACAAACTTTGGTGTTATTTTGCCGTTTCTGGTAATAGTTTCCGGGATCTTGGGATTTTTTCGCGATAAAAAGTCTATTTTTTTGATTCTGTCTTTTTTGGTTATTATAACTACTCAACTTTTCTTACTCTCTACTATTGATCCGTCAGAAGTAGACTCTCCTTTTCAGATTTCCAAGTTTTATTTAGCGGCATTTGTACCTGCGGTACTATTGTTTGGTCTCTCTTTCCAAAACATTGTGGATAAGTTTTTTGAAAATGACGTGCAGTTGCCCGCACTTTTCTTGGGTTTGCTCCTGATAGTTTATTTGTTTGCAAATTTTAAAGCCAATGATCTTTCGAAAGTCTATTTCTCGCAAGATTTAGTACTGGACGCATTGGAGCAGTTGCCAGATAATGCGCTAGCAATTACTGTTAGTCATGTATTTAAATTTGGTTCACTCTACGAACAATTAGTTAATAATAAATTCACGGATAAAACCGTTTTGTATTTTCCAAACGAAAAAAACCGGGATAATGAAAGTTATTTCCCGGATTTATTTGCGCCGGAAGCAGATGAGCAATTCGTGAGTCAGGTTAACAAGAACCAAGATTTAGGCAGGGCAGAAGCCTATATTCTCTCGGTATTGGCCAGAAATTTAGATAAAGAAGTTTACATTTTGCAAGGAAGTTTTGAGGAACGATTTTTTGGATATTTAAAACCGTTTATTCGGCCGAATGGGCTGTGGTGGCGACTTGAGAGTGATATTAGCGCTCAAGATGATTTAGTAAAAGCTGTGAACCTGTTGAGTGAGTTAAGAAATGAAGGGGTAAAGTTCGAAGATTTAGGGCTTAAGCCGCAGCAGCAGGATACTTTGAGTTATGCGGTTGCATATCATTCGACTGCGATTTTGCTAGCCAGTTACGGTGAATACGAGCAGGCAATCGAATTTTTAAATAAGAGTTTTGGGGTCAGAGGAAAGGGTGAAAATATTCAGAATGAAATCGAGCTGATTAGGAAAACAAGGGAATTGAGTTTAAAATTTGATCAATCGGGGTTTGAAGCCGGTTTCGAAAAGATTGAGGAGCTCGGGAACAATCTATTTATTTTGATGAACTATCAAAAGTGCGCGGAAGTTTTTCAAACATTGGTTGAGATTCGTCCTCAAAAAGCAGAGAGCTACAACAATTTAGCTTCTTGTTTGGCTTTTCAAGGAAAAGAAAGTGAGGCTCGAGTTGGTTATAAAAAAGCCTTAGAACTTAACCCGGATTTAGAAAAAGCGAAAAAAGGACTGGAGGCACTAGATGAATAAATTTCTAATTTCTAATTTCTAAATAATTTTCCAAATCCCAATGTTTAAAATTAAAATATTGAGAAATTATGATTTGTTTAGTATTTAGTATTTCGTGTTTAGAATTTATACTACTAAGAGATGATTGACTTCGCCCTTCGACAAGCTCAGGACGAAGTATTAGTATTGCTGCAATGATAGACTTTGCGAGAATTACAGTAATAGGAGGCAAAGGTGGCGATGGGGCTGGTTCGTTTACTCATATCAAGGGTAAGAGACGAGGAAAGGCTGACGGCGGAGATGGTGGAAGAGGTGGCAATGTTTTTCTCATCTCTACGCGAGACTTGAACACACTGGAGCCTTTCAGGTACATAAAAGAATACAAAGCTAAAGATGGAAGCAATGGGCTTTCTAGGAGGCGTAAAGGGGCTGGGGGGGAGGATCTACTAATTAAAGTTCCTTGTGGAACTTTAATTAAAATTCTAAATTCTAAATTCGAAATTCTAAATTATGATCTTGTAAACGAAGGCGACAAGATCATCGTGGCGAGTGGTGGGGAAGAAGGCAAGGGTAATAGCCATTTAAAAGATGAATATGGCCGGAGGCTATTCACGGGAGAAAAAGGTAAAAAAGGTGAGAAAGTTAATCTTGAGCTGGAACTTAAATTGATAGCCGATGTTGGTTTGATTGGTTTGCCCAATGCGGGGAAGTCAACGCTGATTGGCAAACTGACGGCAGCCAAGCCAAAGGTTGCCGACTATCCGTTTACAACTTTGGAACCGAATTTGGGAGTGATGGAGGTCAAAGTGATAAGTCAAAGTGATAAGTCAAAAACTGGAGATAGACTTTACACTTCTGACTTTGACTCTCGACTTGTAATCGCCGATATTCCGGGCTTGATTGAAGGAGCCAGTAAGGGTCGCGGTCTGGGTGATTTATTCTTGCGGCACATTGAAAGGACAAAAATATTGGTGCATTTGATTGATGTAACTGAATCAGAAGATCTTTGGCAAACTTATCAAACTGTCAGGACAGAACTCAGGGAATATTCTAAGGTTTTGGTTAAAAAGAAAGAAATAATTATTCTGAACAAAAGTGATCTGGTTGATAAAAATAAGCGGGAGCAAGCGGAGCAGGAATTCAAAATGAAACGCAAAAAAGTTGTGGCAATTTCAGCGTTAACAGGTGAAGGGCTTGATAAACTTATTGGAGAGATTAGTAAATTATTTGTTGGAAATTTATATTCGCTCGCAGAACACCGTGGACTATCAGTCCACGGAAGTTTATAGACATGAACAGCAAACGGTGAGACCAAAACCTTCAGTGGGAATCACTCCTTTCTTGTAACATCAGAAATTTTGATTTAAAGCGATGGGCTTGGTGATGGCGAAGGAGAAGGGCTTGCCGAAGGGCCGGGTGTAGCCTTTTCATCTTTTTGGTTTTCTTCATCTTGGATTTCTTCTTCCGGTTCTTTCGCAACTTGGGCTTGGTCTTGGGTTGCATTTTGTTGGATTTCCCGAAGTTTTTGATTGTAAGTTTCCAGTTTATTTTCTATATCACTGCGGGCAGGGTCTTCTTGCGGCAACACCCTTTTGGCAATCGTAAGCTCGTTGACGATTCTGGTAACATCGCCCTGCTTTTCGATTAAGAGATTAGCAAGATTGTAATGGGCCGGACCAAAGTCGCCTTTGACGATGATGGCGTCTTCATATTTTCTCTGGGCAAGATCAAGATCGCCCAGTCTTTGATAAAGTTGACCTAGGCGGTTATGGAGGATTGGGTTCTGGGGGTCGAGAGAGACTGCTTGCGCCAGCGTATTGGTGGTATGGACATCTGCGCCGTTAATTGAGCCGATTAGTGCCTGGTAAACACTCGAGAGTGTTTCCCAATTAGCTACGTTAGCAGCGGAGATTCCCGGCAATCTCAGTGGAAGGATTTGATAACCTGAAGCCGCTTTACCCTGATCGATAGCAACTTGAGCAAGCTGAGAAAGAAGTTGGCGTTGATCGTCAGTAAGCTGTGATTGTCTACTCAAATTGAGTGCAGCGTTGAGTGAAGTCTGCGACAAGGCTCGATGGTATGTATCTACTCGCGGGTTTGCCCGAATTGCATTTTGCAGCATAGTTACTGTTTTGTTGCCGTCATTTGAGCGTGAAGCAAGAAGAGATTGCCTATAAAAGTAATCGGCTTGGTAAGCATTTATTTGGTACCTGATTACAAGAGCCGACAATATTAAAACGACAATAGCAAACAGCCATGGCAATATTTGAGATTTTGCACCCCTTGCTCCTTCCTCAGTTTTTATCAAACTATCACCGCTACTACTTAAGGGGAACCAGGCGAATTTACTTTTTAGGGCGGCTAACTCGACTGTAATTTCATAGACATGATTTTCGCTGCTTACTTTAGCAAGTATAGAAAGTAGAGCGAGTAAAATAAAGAATATAGCAGAGGTTGCAAAAGATGAGCTAACTGCGAAAATTGCAACTGAGTATCCGACAATTGCACTAGCTATCGGCAGATAAATTAGTGAATTTTGGCTTTTAAATATGAGAGACCAAATAAACCGGAGTATTGTAACGACAAAAACCAGGAAAGCAAGCGTGCCAATGATGCCCGTAGTTGCGACGATTTCTACAAATTCGGACGATGACCTTTCAAATCTGGTCGCCCAATCGTCCGTAGTGTTAACGTATCTCGGTTTAAGCTGGGTGTAAACAAATTGGAAAGTTCCCGGACCCGTACCCAGAACCGGTCTTTTGCCAATTACTTGGGCAGCTATGTCCCAAGAAGATCTTCTGCCAGGGGATGTTTCTTTAGGGGTATCGATTTGTTGTGTATCGGTTACTCCTTGATCTTTGGCTACGATCCAAGAATATAGTGTTCCTTTGGCTACTTGAGGGACGAATCTGATAACGAGAAAGAGAACGATAAAGACGGCCAGAACCGCCGCACCTCCCTGCTGGGACTTAGTTAACTTTACCCGGAGAGTACCTACACTTAAGAAGGCCAGGGCGGCAGCTATACCAATGTAAGCCGGTGCAGAATTAATAAGAATGAATGAAAAAGCGATAATTAGTGTAGCTATCGTGGCAACTGTCCTTGCAATTTTGTCTCTTTCGTAAATAGCCCAAGAAACAGTTATTGGCAGGACTAAAATTTGTAAAAGAGCAAGCCTATTGATAATGCCAAGCGGATTAAACGATCTTAATTGGGCAAATTCAAATGGTAAAAAAGCTCCAAAATACGAAACAATGGCAACTAGAGATGCTATGACAGATGAAGCTGTAAGTATCCACAGCACAATATTTACCTGTTTTTTACTTCTTATATTGGAAACTATGGTAAAGTAGAGAACTGCCAGTGTTGCAAGAGTCAAAAAACTGGGCCAGATTCTTCCATGCTTTCCAAAAAAGGAAATAAACTGATCGATAGAAGAGAAAGTAGCGATGAAAAATACTGCGACCAAAATTATTAGAGGGATATCTAAAGGAGTTCGGGTAAAGACAGTTCTTTTTTCAAAAACCATTCGAGCAGCCCACATAATTAGAGCAATAATAGTGAATAGTAAAACTGCGGTAAATTTGTTGAACTCAAAAAACTCTGAGGTGGTTGGGAGAAAGAATAGAGTAGTTGCCAGCACCGATAGAATTACAAGAGCAAATATTATGCTGTGCGAAAGTTTTAGAAAATTTTCTCTCATTTTACCTAATTTTGTCTACTATTCCATATAAGATTAATAAAAATTTCCTGTCAAGCAGCAATTTCTAAAACCGCATTTTTAGCTTCCGAGGCCTGGCCTTGAAATGCGTTTTGGATATTTTTATAGGTTTGGGTGGTCGAAAATTACTTCGTGGATTTCTTCAAAGTTTCCGTCGTAAGCTTTCACGAAGTCTTTATAGTTATTAACGGCGTCTTCGAGTGTTTGGTTTTTGCTTTTGAACATTTTTAGGACAAAATTTGTATTCAACAAATCATCTGTTATTTCATGCAAATATGCTGGATAACTACTCCACCGATATGAAGAAAGTTTTTTAACCAGCCGTTTGGGATTTAAGTGGATATACCGGGATAGATGGGTTAGGTATTCGTCTTTGTTGATTATTTTGGTTTTAAACCGGTTTTCAAAAACGTGGCCGACTTGCTGATATTTTTTGTTGAAGTACATTGAATAAGCTGTATGAAGCTTTTGGATAAAAGTACTAATTGGTTCCGGACCATCTTGCCTCAGAATAAGATGGACGTGATTAGGCATCAAGCAATAGGCGAGGACGGTGATATCATGTTTACTTTTATATTCTTTGAGGCGATCTAAATAGCGTTTGTAGTCTTTATCATTCAAAAAGATCTTTTGTTTGCGATTACCCCGATTATAGATATGGTAGAAACCGCCTTGAATAAAGCTTGCTTGTGGAAGTCTGGCCATAATCGTTCTTGCTCATTTTATCAACTTTTTAATAATTTGCAACTTTTAGCCTCCAAGGCCTGGCCTTGAAATGTATATAGGGAATTTTATGGGGTGTTTTTGGTGTTTTGGGTTAGTTTTTGGGAGTTGATGATGAGCCAGTTGAAGTTGATATCGTTTTGGGCCGGGCCGTTTTCGATAGCGACGGTGAAGCCTTCAAAATCTTGAACACTGTATATGTACAAAGTTTGGCCATAGGTTTGACCGACCGGAGTTATTAAGACGATGGCATCCGGTTTGACTGCCGTAGTTAATATGGTTATTTGAGATTGACCGGAGGGGATAAGTGATTTACCGGCTAACTTGGAGCTTTCATCGGCTGTGTTAATAATGATATCTTCCGCTTGAATAGATCGGGCAACAAGCGTATTTTCGACGTTCAGGTTACCGCTTTTGTCAAAAGTGAATTTGCCGCCACCGATGTCGACAAGGATACCGTCTTGACAGTTGAATAAGGGGTCCCCTTGATTGTCAAGAGGATCCCTTGACGAATTTGGGCAGCCTGCGAGGGGGTCGTTTTGGAAGAAAAGGGTTGAGCCAAGAACGTTTATCTGTTTGCCGTAGTCGATTATGAACGTACCGTCCTGGGAGAAGGTGCCCGCCACCTGAGTGGTGGCGAGGCGAGCCGGCCCAGTCACAGTTAGAGTGTCGAGTTGCAGGTTGCTGGTAGCTAGTAGCTGGTTGAGTTCGTCAAGAGTTTGTTGAGTCTCTTCTGCCACGTCAGACGCGGCTTGCGACAAGTCAGACTTGTCTTCTGCAAGTTGGGCCGAGTTTGTAGCTTCTGTTCCACCTCCGCTTAAGGCCAGACCTTCTTGCTCGTTTTCGGCTTGAGACAAGGTCTGGCCTTGGGCTTCAGTCTGCTGGCTGGTTGCTAAAATTTCTCCAACGCGCTTATCGACTTCGTACTGCACCAGTCTTTGAATTTGCTCGGCGGTTAGGATTTGGCCCTCCTGCGCTAAAGCTTCCGCCTTCGATAAATCTTCGGCGGACAAGTCGGAGGGTAAACCATCGAGAGTTCCATCGGGGTTGATCTGGTTGTCGGCAAGTAAGATATTTCCTGAATCCTGTCCACTGGAACCTGAAACCTGACTACTAAGTGAGCCGTTTGCAGCTAGTGTACCTATATACCAGCTTGGTTCCACAAAGACTATGATTGTGCCGATGGCGGGTTCTTGGGTTTGTGGGTTCGTAGGATTGTGGGAAGGGTTGAAATCTTCCAAAGCGACACCGATTGTCCTGCCGGCTTTTGTTGCTTTCATGGCGACACCGGGAATATCGGAAGACGTAATAGTATCACCGGCCTTAATATTGCCATTGATACTTGAAACCTTAACCGGGACACGCCCGGCGAGAGCCACCGGGTATTCGGGAATACCGGATTGATCTTCCTCGAACCCTCCCAGGAGAATACCGGGGGCGGTAGAGACAATACCGATGATAGTCTGATCGTAAGGAGTACGAGAGCGAGTGATATCAGCGCTTTGGCTCGCATCAATGGAGACGACGTCTCCCGGTTCAAGGTTCTCAACGCTCGTCATATTCTCAGCAACGTCGTCGGTGAGTACTGTCGCGTTGATGGCATAGAGACGGCCTGCGGTGGGACTCGCAGGACAGGAAGTGTCGTCGTTGTCGGCGCATATCGCACCTCGGTCGACAGATAGGTTGATTTGGGCGTCGTTGCCCGCACCGACGAGAAGCTCCGTGGCATTAAGGGACATGAGACGGGTACCCCCAAAACCGAAAATCCCGTTGATGTCCCAAACGAAGGTATCCCCGCTTTGGTCGTTATCGTAATCGACGATCGAATAGAGCGTCGTACCGGTCGTCACGAAGAGCCCACTCGAGTCAACGACGTCGTTATCGGAAAAAATAACGCCGAATACCCGCATGTCCGCTCTCGCGGCGCCAGAATTATCAACAGTGAGCTGGGTAGCGGAGGCATTAACAAGATCAATCGTGAAAGATCCCGAAGCAAGAATGTCATTTGTACCCAAACTAAGTGCGGTTGTGATGTTTGCGTCAGAAACGTCTATGGCGGTGGTTATAGTACCGCCAACAGTAACATTGCCGTAAAAATACCCTGCGTAGTTGGTATCCGCACCACTTGCAGTGGCGTAAATACCATAGGCGTTGTGGACGCCGTCAGTTACGCCGCTTGCCGAGAAGTATCCGCCATAGGTGTTTCGTGTCACGGATGCGCCAAGGTCGGTTGAGGTATTGGAAGCTGATCCTACGATACCGTACGTATTAGTTGTTAGAGTGTTAGCTACTACAGAACCATCCGCACCCGATTTTGCGGTCGAACTGTATATTCCATAGTAGTTCATGATAAATGAGTAATAGAAAGGATCGTTGAGGTCAATATTAGTGAGGGCCGTGGCTGATGAGAAGTTGTTGTATATACCGTATTGGTTATGAGTTCCTGGCGAGCCAGAAAAATTTGATGTGTAGGATAAGTCGATACCCCGGTTGTCACTTTTTGCCGAGGTTACATTCAAATCCAACACCCCAGTTGTCGTGGTATTTGCGGTGGTGGAAGCGTCTATTGAAATGTTCTCGGCTGCTCCAAAAACATAATCCACATCATCGTTGAAGGTGACACTTCCGGCAAAACTTGATCCATCGCCGCCGTTTTGATTGATAATCCCGGAAAGAGCTAGATTTCCGGATTCATCCAAAGAAGCTACTTCGGCGGCGAGCCCGTCATTAAAAAACCCGAGCTTGTAATCCGTTGTTGACGTCACGTCCAAAAGAATAGACATGTCAAGCTCGGTATCGGCGGCGCCGTCGTTTCCGCGGAACACAAGCGCGGGAGAATCGTAATCTGCCCCGGTTCCGGTGCCGTCTAAAACAAGGTTGTAGTCGGCGGTTGGCGCCGCGGCGGATGGTGAGCCGAGAATCCACGTAGCATCCAGGGTTGCGGTATCTATAATCGAGTCAAAATTTATGGTATCGGCGTCGATCTCGGAGTTTGCGATACTCGTTCCCAGGTTCACGTTTAAGTCGGTGCCGGAGATGGTGAGGCCGGTGTTGGCAACGAGCCAGGCGGTAGACGTTGCCGAATCGTCCCAGAAAAAGAGGCGGTCAGCCCCGGGGTCAGTGAGCGTTGCTCCCGTGCCGCCGGCTCCAAGGGCAATGTCTGTGGCATCCCATGTACCGGTCGCGATAGTGCCCAGGGTGGTAATCGAAGTCTGGCCGACATAGGTGGCGGCGATGTCAATGACCGGGGTGGTACCGCCGGTTGAAGTGATCCTGTCGGCCGTACCGGAGACCGAAGTAACGTAGGTTCCTGATGCCTGGTAGCCCGAGCAGACCGAGCCCGTGGTACAGACAGTGCCTGTTTCATTGGGAAAGGTAATGGTTTTATTGCTGGTGGTCGGGTCGGTAAACGCCAGGGTGGTGGTAACATCATCATCCGTCCCTCCTTCAAAGACCAGGGGCGATGCACCCAGGATTTGGGCGGAAGAGAAGGTGATATTGCCGCCTGAAGTCAAGCCGGCAAGACCCGAAAGGATATCACTATCATCAATAGTGACTCCGCTGTTTTGAATAACCGTGCCACCTGTACCGTTCCACCTGACAATGGCATTGTCGGTAGAGGAAGCCGGACCGGTGATTGTACCTGGTCCAACCGTAGTACAATCCCAGGTAGAGGTTGCAGAAACCCAGGCCAATGCTTCGCTGTCACTGCAACCGCGAAGCAAGCTTACTCCCGATGAGATTTCCAGACCGGAAGCTGAGGAGGTAGTAGAGGTTGTACCCGATGATGTGAGTGAAACATTTAAAGTAACATCTCCCGACGAACCACCGCCGGATAACCCACTGCCTGCATTAACGGCCGTTATGTCTCCGCCGGCATTATTGTCGGTTGAGGAGATGGTAATGGTAGAGCCGGAAGCAGAAATGGAAGTTGCACCTGAAGCGGCGAAGGTTAAGGAACCGGCCAAACTGTTAACACTGCTAACAATGGCGCTGTCATCCAGAGCAACCGAAGGAGATTGTCCAGCACCAATAACTATGCCTGTGCCGGCAACCAGGGAATAGACGACATTGGGTGCCGTAATATCCTCACCAAAGACAGTACTGCCCGAAACCCGGGTATCGGCATCTATATACAGCCTGTGGTCATCACTGGTTGCTGCCAGGACCTGGCCGATTAAACTATCCGATCTGTTGATACTTTCTGATATGTTACTATCCCTTGTGACATATTTTATATAGTTGTTTGTGGAGTAGATGCCGGCGCTAATTAAGCCTGCTGTTGCTACCGTAATAATAAAACCTTTAGAAAGAAGCGCGAACCTGTTTGGTTTTGACAAGTCAAAGTCGGCATAGCTGGCGTTGATGGTCGGGCCAACATTGCCAAAGCCAAAACGTTTATCTATATGGTTGATGATGCTTCTCTCGTGGATTTTTAGCCTGTCGTGAACGTGTTTTTTATGCTTGCCGAGTTCATGCTCCAGATCGCTTTTACTGAGGCCATTTTTTTGAAACAAGACAAAGTTTGAAGCTGAAGGATTTTTGGAAATTATCAAGGGGCCGACTTTTTTCTTACTTAAATTTGGGTTTTGATTGACAGAGATATCACCGGTATTTTGATCTATTTCAATATCTTTTTTTACTTTTTGTCTTATTTTGATTTGTTCATAGGACAGGCCCTTTTTTCGCAAGTTTTCTATGCCAACCAAAAGCGGCAGGGTATTTTTAGGGTAGTAGCCAATTACCCGCGGAGGAACTTTGTGAGAGGCGCTTTCGGGGTGGATTATGCGCCTTGGAGCGGGGATAAGGCCGAGTTTGACCAGGTAGCGCAGGCGCGTGCTTGGGTTGCCGCGGCCAAAGCCGACACTGCGATTTTTAGCATCAGTGATTAAATCCCGGGTGGAAATATCGGCAGTTGCCGAAGTATCGACGGTATTTGCAGGCTGGCTAGGCATATATGTGGCTGCCCTAAGAAGATTCCCGCACCTCTATCCTATAATTTTCACCATTCGAGAAAATTCGGATGAGTAAAAAAATACCTTATTAATTGATTATGCACAGATTTTTGAGGCTATGTCAAGTATCATCATGCCCAGACTATAAGGTTGGGCACCATGTGAGAAAAGGCTATTTTAGCAGTAAAATATTTTATTTGCTTAAGGGATTTTTGGGTTTAAGTCTATCAAGCCTGCGCTATGTTGCAGAATTAATGTCGCATCTATGGCATTTATGGTTCCATCCGCGCTCGCATCAGCCTCATTTTCGCATGGAACTTCTCCTAATAAACCTGCGGAAAACTGAAGAATGAAAGCTGAATCTATGCTATTTACGCGTGAGTCACAGTTAGCGTCACCCATTAGAAACTTTATGATAGGCGTGGGTGAGGGAATTTCTGTGGGAGTAGGCTTGATGGTTTCGACAGGCGTGGTTGTCATAGGAGGTTCTTCTTGAGAGATACTTATTTTTGAAAGCCAGCCGGGGGCAATCGTTAAAAAGTACAGCTCTCCGCCTGCAGTAAAATCGAGGTCAACAGGGGCTATTATTTGACCTTCTGCCAAGTTTAAATCAAATACTTTAGCCGTTTGAGGGTTAAGTATCATGATTGTTGAGGCTATGTAGTCACCGATAACGTGCATGCCTTGTAAAGCTTTCGGATAGGTGTTGTTTCTTATGACGTCTCCACCCGTTATGGCATTGCTACCTTGACCGTGGGGGTACGAATATAATGGGAGTGTGAGAGAATCGGGTAGATCATCCGGTAAGGGTTTTTGTTTGCCGGGGCCTTCCATATAAGGCCAACCATAGTTTTTTCCAGGTTCAACTTTATTTACTTCTTCAAAGGACGCATCACCTACATCTAAAGCTAATATTATGCCTGTTTGATGGTCGACTGAGAAGGTGAACGGATTACGAAAGCCTAAAGCATATATTCTTGGATCCGCTTCGGGATTTTCTATGAAAGGATTATTTGGAGCCGGACTGCCGTCTATCGGATTAACTCTTAAAACTTTACCTCCTAATGAGCCAAGATTCTGGGAGTTTTCTATGCCATCTCCAGCTTCACCCGTACCTATTATTAACATTCCATTCCGGTCAAATTCTAATCCGCCGCCATTGTGGACTTCGTTTGATGGAATGTTATCAACAAGGATTACTTCACTGTCTTCATCTGCTATGTTTGGGTTTATTGTGCCGGCTGAAAACCTACTTACCCTGTTTACTACGTTACCCAGTTCATCCGGTGCTGAAGAATAGTAGAGAAATACCTGCCTATCTTGTATGAAGTCGGGGCTTAGCTTAACACCGATTAATCCACCCTCAACAAGTACTGAAACCGGAATTGTTAGAAACGGTGTTTCTAGCAGTTGATCATTTTCAATAATTTTAACGTTCCCGGATTGCTCCGTAATGAAAATTCGGCCGTCCGGGGCTATATCCATCGAAGTAGGGAACTCTAAACCTGTTGTTACTATTTCCTGTTTGAACTTGAGGTTGGTTAGAGCTTCTTGAGCACCTATATTCTCAGAGGCATAAACTCTATTAGAAGATTGTTTTTCAGTTAAGAATTTTTCCGTTGTACCTACTCCGCCGGCGATTGCAGCTAGAGTAATGAGCATTAACCCAGACCATATAGGGGCCTGAAATCGCTTTTCTCTTCTGGGTTCCCGTTCACGCATGAGGCGCAATTATATCATTTTTATATATTATAGAATCTATGTGACATACAGGAATTGTTAATTCCTAAATCTTAATTTCTAAATACTAATTCCTAATTTCTAATTTCTAAACAAATTTTAAATACCAATTTTCCAATTTTAGCTTCCAAGGCCTGGCCTTGAATTGTATATAGGGAATTTTATGGGGTGTTTTGGGAAAGCTCTTTAGTGTTTATTATTAGCCAGTCAAACTCGATTGGATTTGTGGTTGGGCCGTTTTCAATTGACACAGTGAAGCCTTCAAACTCAATTTTCTCGCTTACATATACGGTTCTGCCGCGTGTTGGCACGAGCGGGGTTACAAGTACCCGGGCACTGGGCTGGAGTGCTGTTGTGAATATAGTGACCTCATTTGTGCCCGAATCGATACTGGCCGTGCCTGCAGTCTGGCTGTTTTCGTCGGAAACATCAATGGTCAGCTGTTTTGTTTCTACATTTGAGGCCGTAAGCGTGCCTTTTAGCTTCAGATTGCCTTGGTTGTCGATTGTGGCTTTGCCGCCACCGATGTCGACCAAGGTGCCGCTTGCACATCCCGATCCGGTATCGGGACAGCCTGCGAGGGGGTCGTTTTGGAGGTAAAGGGTTGAGCCAAGAACGTTTATCTGTTTGCCGTAGTCTATTATGAACGTGCCGTCCTGGGAGAAGGTGCCCGCCACCTGAGTGGTGGCGAGGCGAGCCGGCCCGGTGACAGTCAAAGTCGAAAGTGATAAGTTGGTAGTAGCTAGAAGCTGATCCAGTTCGTCAAGGGTTTGTTGAGATTGGGAGGCTAACTCAGACGTGGCTTGCGACAAGTCAGACTTGTCTTCTGCAAGTTGGGCCGAGTTTGTAGATTCTGGTCCACCTCCGCTTAAGGCCAGGCCTTTTTGCTCGGTGTCGCCTTGATCCAAGGCCTGGCCTTGCGTTACAGAATTCACCTCCGAGGAGTCAGAGCCCGCACCTTGGGAGGTGGTAGTTTGCGGTACGGGGCTGTCAATCCGGTTGCCAGATTCTGGCTGCGAACCATACTGATTGGAAATCGGCTCGGTGTTAACGCTCTGGTTAGGTTCTTCAAAGCTGGCTATGAACTCGTCCATTCGATTTTTAACTTCGGCTTCAACGAGTTTTTGGATTTGGCTTTCGACTAAACTTAGAATCCGGCTTTCGACTAAACTTAAGATTTGCGAGGCGGTTAATAACTGGTCTTTATATTCTTCTTTTAAGGTGCCGTCGGGGTTAGCTAGACTGTCGGTAAGTAGCTGGTCACTGGTTTCTAGTAGCTGGTTGCTAGTAGCTTGCCCTGACGAAGGAAGGGAGCCGTTTGAAGCCAGATTATCACCTATGTACCAGCCTGGTTCAACGAAGACGATAATTTGTCCAATATCAGGTTCTTGGGTTTGTGGGTCGGTAGGATTGTGGGTAGGATTAAAAGAACTCAAAGCGACACCGATTGTTCTTCCGGCCTTGGTTGCTTTCATACCGACGCCGGGTATGTCCGAAGAAGTGATTACGTCCCCCGCCTTAATCTCACCGTTTATAGTTGAAACTTTAACCGGAACCCGGCCTGCAATTGCTATTGGTAGGGGGTTTTGCGCTTGGGCTTTTACATCAGCCCCAATTGTCTTTACTGGTGATTTCGATACTATTCCAATAAGTTCAGTCTGGTATGGTTTTTTGCTCTTTGCTACTACAGAAACCTTGCGGGTTTCTTTTTCCGAAAGTTGTTCACCTGTGAAAGGGTTAAGTTGCGTAGATTTATAAGAAAAAGTGTTTTGGGTAACAGTAATTAAATCTCCAAATTCAACATCGTTTTCGGCTGGATACCATTCTGCGATGTCGCCTGGACCGTCGGTACAGACAACCAAGTTACGGTCTCCTGCCGT
>Ga0155333_108_pt1 | contig 23123 bp, 28 predicted proteins | sample RifCSPhighO2_02_FD_106301 | JGI IMG/M metagenome (GOLD analysis project Ga0155333, IMG submission 106301) | Candidatus Curtissbacteria bacterium RIFCSPHIGHO2_02_FULL_40_16b | reverse complement strand
ATCGCCATTTTAATTACTATCATAATTGCTACATTTGGAACCACTCAGCAAAAAGCCAGAGACAGTAGACGCAAAACAGATCTGGACGCATTTAAAAAAGCCTTACAGCTTTATCAAGGGGATACGCGCGGTTCCGCATGGTATCCTGATTGTCCCGGAGCTCCTTTAACATGCGATTTAACTGTGCCGGCAAGTTTTGACCCAGCGTTAGATGTAATTTACTTAAAAGATTTTCCTACAGATCCAGAAGGTGCAACTGATTACCTCTATGATGTAAGCGGCGCTACTTGTGACACCGATATTAATGGTGATGGAAGTAATGTAGCCGGATGCAATAGTTACTCAATTCGTGCCTGTTTAGAAAATGTTAATGATTCTGACGCAGATGCAACTGACACATGCACCAGCGCTGACTACGTCAGTTATACAATAACAAATCCTTAATCCACTTATCTAAATAATTTTCGACAAAACTATTGCTAAACTCAATACAACATTTAAACTCTTTAGGCGCACAGCGAAGCGAGCACCGCAAAAGTTTGAACCATCAAATAGATTTATACAAAATTATCGCCAGACTAATAACGACGTTCAAACTCTTATTCACTCCAAACATTGGAATTTCTATCATTTCATCCACTTCTTTAATAGCACTTCTTGAAACTCCTGTCGTCTCATGGCCTATTACAAATGCGACCGGTTCTTTAAATTCCACTTTACGATAGTCCACACTGCCTTTACCTTGTTCAATTGCAAACACTTTACACTTTGACTCTCGACTCTTGACTCTCTTTATAGCCTCAACTGCGCTCTCAACCTTCTCCCACGGGACCCATTTATCTGTCCCTACAGCAGCTTTTGCAATTCTGTGATATGGGGGCGTTTGCGTTTGCCCGCATAAATAAATTTTCGCAGCATCCACCGCATCCGCTAGCCGAAAAATCGAGCCGATATTGTAAGCATCCAAAATATTGTCACAAATTATATATATTTGCCTTCGTTTGATTTTTTTTAAATCCGCCTCAACTGGTTGACTTGCCCGCAGTTCCTTTGCACCAAGCTTTGGGTTTGTAGTTCTTGTCATCCTGAGCATTCAGCGAAGGATCTCCTCACCTAAATCCTTCCATTTAAGGTTTAAAGAATTTATCAAAGCTAGCTTTTTTACTCTTAGCCAACCTTTAATTTTCTTTTCAGCATAAATAGCATCATTAATATTACTGAATTCTTCAAAGTAAACCAATTTGACCAAGTTATACTTTTTGGAAAATCCTTCAATCAGTTTGTTTCTGTGTTCAAATATTCTCCTTCTTAAATCATTCGTTATACCCGTGTACAAAACCTTGTTCGATTTATTAGTCAGGATATAAACAAAATAAGATTTCATTACAGATTCTTCACTTCGTTCAGAATGACACTAAGTGTCACTTAACCGTTACACTTTTGGCAAGATTACGAGGCATGTCCGGATTAATCCCTTTCTCAATGGCAATATAATACGCAAGCATTTGGGCAACAACAATCTGCGAAATCATTGTGGCTTCCGACAAATCTCCGGTTTCCAAAAAATCATCAAAGATTTCATTATTTTTTGGACCAATACCGATAATATACCCACCGCGCGCTTTAATTTCCGCAGCGTTGGAAATTATCTCATCATAAGTTTCATCGTTTGGAGCAAAAACAATACAAGGTGTGCCTTTTTCAATGAGTGCAATCACACCATGCTTTAATTCTCCCCCTGCGAATCCTTCGGCATGAATATATGAAGCCTCTTTTAGTTTCAAAGTAGCCTCTAGTGCTGTCGCATATGATAACCCTCTGCCGATTATGAAAACGTGCTCTTTATTTTTCAACTTTTTAGCTACTTTTTTAATCTTACTTGCATATCTTTCTTCCAAAACTGACTTCACATCCTCAGCTGCTCTTAAAAGTAAAAGTCGCCCTTCTTTCTGCTTTTTGATCAAACAGTAGGTAATAAGTATTAAAACGGCCACCATTGCAGTAAGACTTTTGGTAGCAACGACTGCTTTTTCAGGCCCAGACGCAAGAAGCAGTTTGTGATCCGCCAGCCTGTATAAGGTCGACCCCAAAACATTAACAATAGCTGCAACTTTAGCTCCTTTTTCTTTTGCGCGAATAACCGGCTGAATAACATCCACTGATTCTCCGCTTTGTGAAATTGGTATCACTAGACTGCCCTTCCCTATATAATCCTCCAGATAGTTAAATTCAGACCCGATTGCAAAATTTACGTGCTTTTTGGCAAGTCTTGAAAAAAGATAGGTTCCGGCAAGTGCCGCATAGGAAGCCGAACCACAGGCAACGAAGAATGTCCCGAAGGCATTTTCGACAAGGCTTGCCATTTTTTGTATTTGTCCATTGGAATTAGCGATATTTCTCAAAACGTGTGGCTGTTCGTATATTTCTTTGAGAAAAAAATGGGAAAAATTTCCCTTCTCTACATCTTCGAACTTCCATTTAAGAGTAATTATTTCTGGCCTTATCACCTTTCCATCGTAAATATCGATTAGTTTCAGATCTTTCTCCAAAATAACCATTTGACCATCATCCAAAAAAACAACTCTTTTGGTGTGTTTGATTATTCCTGTCGTATCCGAAGCTACAAAATTCTCCTCATTTCCTACTCCAATTACCAGTGGTGAACCGGTTTTTGCAGCGATCAACTCCCCGGAATCAGCGTACATAGCAAGAACCGCATTCAATCCAGTTAGTCTCTTAAATGCAAAACGGAAAGAATCAACGAATTTACTCTTCTTAAGATTTTCTTCGATCAAATGCCCAATTACTTCTGTATCCGTTTGGGAAACAAACTTGTGGCCTTTTTTTACCAGTTCCTCTTTAATTGTTTGGAAATTCTCGACAATGCCATTGTGGACAACCGCAATTTCCCCATTGCAATCAAGGTGCGGATGAGCATTAACCTCGGTCACTCCTCCATGCGTTGCCCAACGGGTGTGGCCTAAAGCTAGTAATGAGGCGGGAGTGATCCTTCGACTTCGTCGTTCGACTCTGAGAGTCTCAGACTCGATGAGCTCAGGACGAGTGAGTGATGAGTGATGCTTTAATTCGCTAATTGCACCAACATGCTTTTCGACTTTTAACTCTGACTTTCCACTTTGCTTGCCCCTCGAAGCTTTAGCGAAGTGGGGACTGTCGACTTTGACTGCAATCCCCCACGAATCATAACCTCTATACTCCAGCCTCTTTAAACCTTCAAATACTATTTGTGCTGCGTTTTTAAGTTTCTTGCTCGCCTCGCTTCGCGAACGAAGCGGGTTTCCTGTTACTTGTTTCCTGTTACTTGAAACATACCCAAATATTCCGCACATACTTCCCTCCTTCCGTCATTGCGAGTCCTGAGCTCTTTGAGTCTGAGCGGTTCGACTGAGCGCTCACCGTCGAATGTCCTGAGGGCTCGCCCCTCAGAGTCGAATGACTTGTCGAAGGACGTGGCAATCTTATTGATATAATCTGTTTCATGCATAAAGCGTATTATATCTATATCCTGAGCAATTTTAAAAGAAACGTAATCTACGTTGGTGTAACCAGCAATCTTAGAAGAAGAGTGTGGGAACACAAACAAAATTTAGTTGAAGGATTTAGTAAAAAGTATAAAGTTCACGATCTCATTTATTTCGAAACGTTCTCCGACCCAATCTCCGCAATCGAGAGAGAAAAACAAATTAAAAGTTGGTCTCGAGGGAAAAAGGATGGATTAATTAAGAAAGCTAACCCCAAGTTAAAGGATCTGTACAACGAGATCCTTTAAACTAATCTTTAAAAAAGTCGTTATGCTAATCAACCCAGAACTCGTATGTCATTGCGAGGAGTCACGTTCATATAACTGAACGTGACGACGCGGCAATCTATATTAAGATTCCCACGCTCACTTCGTTCGCTCGGAATGACAAAACAGGATTCCTCGCAATGACACTAGTATTGAAATTAAGCTGGAACTTTAACAGCTTGAAGACTGGTTAATATTTCTGTAACACGAGCCTCAACGTTTTGAAAAAACTCTCGACTGGTTTTCCAATCAATTGGATAATCAGTCACCTGGCCAGAAGCATTAACATCAACTAAGCCTCTTTCTGGAACCAGAATGATACTACTCTCACCATGCCGTAATTCGTCATCAGATTTTTCTTCTATTACAAACCCTTTGTCTGTATAAACATGATTTAATCGAAATTGTTCCGGTAATTCCCAGTCGTAACCTACCTCATTTAATCTTCCTGCTTGATCAACAAAAAAACGCCTACGTTCACTCTCTTGTTTAATGCATAACTGCATAAACTCATACTCATTTTTTCTTAACATTAACTCACTCCCATGTCTTATTAACATTTCAGCCGTTGTTTCTCTTTCACCTGCCATAAAATTTACCTCAAATTTACAAACTCATTATACTCTCAAAGTCAATTTATCAGTAAAAGCTATTCTTTTTTAGCAAACTCAGGTCGCCAATCCTCTATTTCTGCATCCGGAACTTTTTTGTAAGCTGGGTTTTTGACTAGAGTTGGCTCGCCGTGCTCCTCAACTATATAATATGCCATTCCACGCATTTTCTTTATCGGCTCGTAGTCTGCATGTCCCGGCAAAGATGAAGGCTCTACATCTTCAAAATTCACAGGGCTATCGTCTGCTGTTACGAAAAATGTTTTGCCGATATTGACCGCCGCATGTGCCCATCCTCTAGGCATATAAACGGCATCACCCATCTTGACCTTAACTATTCTGATCTCTTCAATCTCATCATCAATAGGCTCTCCATCGCTACCTGCCATTCTTTTCTGAGCTATCGTAATCCCTTCGCCATAAACAATCCAATACGTTTCCGAAATAGCACCTACATGATAGTGACCATAGGTTTTAATATATTCTTTGCCTACTTTGCCACTTTCCCAAATCGTAATATTTCTTAAATCCTTTCCTCCACGCACCATATGGTAATGCGCTTCCGGACCATGCACATCCGGCTCCATCAAAACATCCTTCATCATTTCATTAAGCCTTGGACCGTAACGCTTTGCAGAATAATCTGTCATATTAAAAATGCTGTCATTGCGAGCACATTCGCTTCGCTCAGTATAAACTCCGCAAAGCAATCTATGCTCGTTTTAGATTGCCACATGGTCGTTGCCATTCGCAATGACAATTATGCCTTTCCTCGATTCCTCAACTCTCTTTCTTTTGCATCCTCGTTCCTCCCAGATCTATCGTAATCATCTTCAAGTCGAAAGGTCGTTCCAATTTCCGCAGTGGAAACTTCCACGATATCGCAATCTGTAATCCCTTTAAGCCTATGCTTTTGGTTTACATTGCAGCTGTAACCTACATCACGCTTCATCTCAATCTCTTCAAGTTCCCCTTTGTTATTTTCAATTATCAGCATCGCTCTACCTGTCGAAAGCCACCAACTCTCAACTTTTTTATCATGTTTTTGAAGCGACAATCTGGCTCCCGCATTAATATGTAGGATTTTACCCATATAGGGCTTGTCATCCGGAACCCAGTGAATTTCCCAACCCCATGGTTTTTCGATTTTACGAGCGTATGGAGAATTTTCAAACTTCTTTATCACGCAGCTTTGGAAGCAACTTCAGTTACCGTAGAATTCTCTTCTTGTCGATCCAATTGATTTGTGACATCACCAACCACTTTCAGAATTTCGGCAAGTTGGTCTGACTGTTCCGGACGCATTCCAGCCTGACGGTGTAAATTAGCCAATGTTTCTAATGTCTCTCTGGGATTAGATAAGTAGTCTGTTTGTGCATCCATGCGATCTCTCTCTAATGTTGTAGACATCAACTTAATTATAGACTAAAAGTAATTCAAGTACCAAACCTGCGCTGTCTTGCGGAGTAATCTAAAATCGCTTTTTTAAGCTTTTGAGTTGTGAAATCCGGCAGATGTCCTTTCTCAAAATAATATTCTGCGTATGCAGCCTGAAACGGCATCATACCGGATATTCTTTGTTCTCCTGAAGTCCTGATTATTAAATCAGGCTCCGGCGTTCCGTTGGTATCCAGATATTTTTTAAATTCTTGTTCGGTAAGTTTATTAGGGTCTTTTCCCTGCCGAATTATCTTTTTTACAGCCCGCACAATTTCGTCTCTACCGCCATAATCAAGAGCAATATTCAAAACCAATCTATTATTTTTGGCAGTTTTTTTAATAACCTCGTCTATAACCTTTTTCAAAAACCCCGGAATCCTGTCACGTCTTCCCAAATGAAGCACTTTTACTCCGCTTTCTATAAATTCCATTAAATGTTTGGTAAGCATTTGTTTATAAAGACGCATGAGATAGGAAACCTCAAGTTTAGTACGGTTCCAATTCTCGGTAGAAAAAGCCCAAATTGTAAAATACTTAATACCCCACTTCTCCGCAGCCCTCATTACTTCCATTGCCTGCTCAAAACCTCTGCGGTGGCCTTCTTGCGTTGGTAAACCATGTTCTTTTGCCCACCTGCGGTTGCCATCTGGAATTAATACAATGTGCTTAGGAAGAATTATGTCTTTTGTAAACGGCGATTTATTCCTGCCGTTTGGAGATTTTCCGTTTGTTTTACCGTTTTTCATCTAAAAAACCCTCGAGGGGATAATGACAATTATATATTTTTTCGAAGGAATTTAATAGCTTTAACAGACCAGGGAGTATATTTATTTGGGTTTTCCTTGATATCTATCAAAAAGTCATTGGCATCAATCCATTTTGCTTCATAAGCTTCCTCGCTGCTAGGCGAAAATTTTCCACCATATTGTCCTGTTAAGACAGCACAATATTCATTCTCACAATTTTCCCCGTCTTTTGCAAAATAATTAAATCCCCCGTTTTTTTTAATAGAAACATGACCAATTCCCATCTCCTTTTTAAGAGCCCTATCAGAAGCCTGCTGATATGATTCTGTTCGCCCGTTTATTCGGATCGGGTGAGAAATAGCCGTAAAATCCCAAAGCCCGTCAAAAAGTTTATGTTTTCTTCTTTGCAAAAGTACCCTATTTTTGGAATCAAAAAGCAAAGTCACAAACGCCCGGTGTCTCTTACCCTTACCTTGATGGCTAGATTCTAAATCGGAATAGCCTATTTCTCTATCTTGCCGATCAACCAGAACAACTTTAGATCGCATATTTTTCTCTAATTTTTTGTCTAATCTCTTCTTCCTGATATTTAAAGACCAATTCAAGATTCTCGTCAGACACAGGATCTTCGTAAACCACTTGCGCTGAGGGTGCAAACGTAATTAGCCTTTCTAACAGTTGGTCTACATATGGCGTAATCACAGATGCACCAGACGTAACAATAGGGTGCTTTTTCCCAATCAACCAGCTGGGATCCAGTTTGTTTGGATCGTCGAAGGCGTATGACTGAATATCTTTCTTTAACCCAATTTTTAACAATTCTTGAGAATTATGGCTATGTTCTGAACCTACAACCAATAGCAAATCAACATCGCCATATTTACTCAATAATTCACTAACGGCCAACTGTCTGTTATCAGTTGCGTAGCATATATCATCCTTTACTTCCACCCAAGGCCATCGAGATTTAATAATATTTACAAAATCGTCTGTTTCAGTACGCGATAATGTAGTCTGTGTTAGTATCATTAAGCGCTGATTTTCTTCAAAGTTTAGTTCACCTATATCTTCTGGTTTTATTAAAATATCGATCGCCTCTGGCGACATATGTCTTCTAATCCCATCAGGTTCTGGATGTAAATCTCCATTTTTTAGTAAGCTACCTATGTACAATATGTGATAACCATTTGCTACTGCGGCTTTTGCCCGATATTCAACTTTTTTTACTAACTGACAAGTGGAATCTTCTAAAACAATGCAACCTTTGCGTTGAGCATTTACAAAAAAATCTGGCCCTACGCCATGAGCTGAAGGAATTACAAAAGCCTTTGATTGATCTGGTACTAATTGCCAATTGTTATGAAATACAACTAAGCCTTTACTTCTATACTCCTCCATTAACGGCACATTGTGTACTAGATCATGATTTGTATATAGAGGTTCACGACCACTAATTTCCTCTAGTGCTACGTCTGCGATTTTCAATATCCTCCATACACCACCACATGGTCCTTGTTCGTATGGCAGCGAAATGATTTCAATACCGCCACCGGGTATTTCTCGGCTATTAAGTCTGTCTCCCATCGTTAAATGAAGAATTATACTCTATTTAATCCTGAATTGAGAATTCACTAAAACCTTCTGCTCCTTTTTGTTCTTCAACTTCAACCTTTTCAACTTTTGCAAATGGCGGGCCGTTTTTGCACCATTTGATAAACTCCGCAATTTTCGCCTTTTCTCCTTCAACCATCGCCTCGACATTACCATCGTCTCTATTTTTTACCCACCCTACTATCCCCAACTTTTCCGCTTCCAGTTTCGCAGATTGTCGAAAAAATACGCCCTGAACACTTCCAGAAATTAACAATTTAACTCTTAACATAAGTATAAATTTTCCTTGGGCCAAAACTTCCTTTTGCCTCTACTTGGGGATCAAATCCAGCTAACTTTACTATTCCTCGCCATCCAAAAGGAGACTCTTCCATCCGGTGTAATAAATTCGAATTATGAGCACGAAGATACTTCGAATTCACTGGTTGACCATCCATTTTTAACGCCAAAATTGCACCCGCCATAATTTCCGGTGTCCAGCTACCTGCCCTGAACCTTTGTAGCTCCCATGGTGGTTTTTCTAGCTCATTCACCATATGTTTTTCTTAAGATCTACATGAATTTCATCGCTGAAATTTACACCCTCAACTTCAAGCCTTCTCTTCTGCTCAACCGCTCCACCAAAAGCAAAATTAGGAGCTAAACGACCATTTCTGTCGACTACTCTATGACACGGGGTATTGGAATCGCGATTCTGGTGCAGCGCCCAACCGACTTGCCTTGACAGATTACCACCTCCGAGGTGTGAGAATTTTTCACCTCGGAGGTGAATCATTCTTGCAATCTCTCCATAAGTAGTAACTTTACCTCTTGGAACTCGTCTAACCATCTTATAAACTTCTTCTCTAAAACTACCCACCATCCTACTTACCTACCTGCCCATCGACCTAATTGAACCTATTCATAGCCATGTCAATTCCGTCCGCCAAATATGAATTTAAGGCTTCGATCGCAATTTTGCTAACTTCTTGCAGTTTTTTCTGTTCCTCTTTTGTAAACTCCCGAAGTACGAATTTTTCAGCATCATTTGGCCCCTTTACCCCTCGAAGTCCCGCTTCGCGGGACGAAGTGGGGCCGATTCCTAGCCTTAATCTTCCAAACTCAACCCCGCTCAGAGCTTCAATAATCGAATCAACTCCCTTGTGTCCTGCAGACAAGCTATCAAAAGATATTCGAATCTTACCAAGGGGTAAATCTAATTCATCATGAATTACTAAAACATCCTTTTTATCTATTCTGTAAAAACGCGCGGCAGCTGCTACCGAGGTACCTGACTTATTCATAAAAGTAGCCGGCTTTAGAAGCACAAACTCCTCGGTTTTGATAAAGTAGGCAATCCAGTCGGGGTTGTATCTCCACAAAAGACCATGTTCTTTTGTAAACTCATCAATAACTGTAAAACCAAAATTATGTCGAGTATGCGCGTACTTTTTGCCGGGATTTCCCAAACCAACCATTAGTTTCATTAATATATCAAATATTAAACATTAAAAATCAAAAATACAAAGTAAATATTATTTCTTTCTTTTGCCCTTTAAAGTCAGTATCTTTGAATTGTATATTTTATATTTAATTTTTGCTATTTAATATCTTCTTAACTTCTTCGTCTTCAACCGGTGAAAAGTCTCGATAAAACTGCCCAACAGCCATGAATTCACTGCTAACTTCAAGGCATATTACTTCGTCATAATCTTTTTTCAATCCATTAATCACACTAGGCGCTGCGCAAGGAACAGCTAAAATTAGCTTTGAAACTTTGAATTGCTTTAAAACCTTTGCAGCCATTTTTGCAGTCTGCCCCGTCGCAAGTCCATCATCTACGACAATCGCCGTTTTTCCTTTAAATTTTTCAATTTGAATTTCAATGTTCAAAAACTTTTCGCGCGCCTTTGCCTCTTTTTTCTTCGTCGCAACTTCTTTTTTTATATATTCTTGAGAAACATCTAGATCTCGCATTAACCACCTGTCGAGAACAGGTTTTCCAAAAGATGCAGTTGCACCTATTGCCAGTTCGGGATTTGCAGGAGCACCTAATTTTTTTACAACTAAAACAGTTAAGGGTGCATTTAGAGAAGTGGCAATTTCTTCTGCTACTAAAATTCCACCTCGGGGGATAGCGATAATTAATGTTTTGGAAGGATCAAGATTACTTTTTGCAAGCTTGCGCGCCAGAATTTCGCCAGCTTCATGCCTGTCGGCAAAAACCATTTACTTTACCCAATTTTCTGCTAATTTACCTACAATCGGCCATTTAAGCATTTGGCCTTGATAAGCTTTTATCATTGATACCAGCCAAATCACAACGGCGACTATTGAAATTAAAGCTCCCACTAATGATCCTAGAAAACCGATTATCGCAATAGGATCCAGACCAATTTGAAAAACCAAGTTGAGAATAAATAATCCACCAAATACTAAAGTTGATTGCATCGCATGAAACCTTACAAATTTATCTTCTTGCTCTACCATAAGAATTACAATTCCGGTAACAAAAAAAAGTAAATAAGCCATAGCTGCAACCAAGTTTCGGTTTTGATCACTGCTGGACATTTTTATCTTATCACCCCTTTCTTTTGCTGCAATTATTTATGCAAACAAATTAAGCTGCGATTCATCGCTTACTTCTGATTCTTTAGCCTGAGTTTTACTATCTGTGCTCCAAATCTTTACTTCTCCGAATTTTCCGTCATAACCCGGATCGATTTTAATATCTCCCCTTCTTACTTTGTCTATTCCTTCAGCAACTTTTGGATAAGCATATTTAGAAATTTCACTAATATCCGCTTTCAAGAGAACATTAAATTCGCTGCCCAAATTATTAACCAGAGTTTGATATTGGTCGAAAACTTTCTTGGTTTTTATGGCTGAATTTTCCACTTCTGCGATAATCTCCGCGAGTGGTACAAGCGAAACATAAGGCGGTCGATCCGCCTTCGACTTAACCCACCTCACTCCGTTTTTATCAATCCTTTCCACATCTTCTTCTCGAGTAGCTAGGTCCTCTACTCTATGCATCACACCTACTGTTAAAGGTCGACTGCAAACTGGGCATCTGTCGCCATTTTTCTTTGTTTCTTCCGGGGACTGACTAAAATCGCAATCCCTATGCCCCGTGTAGTGATACTTCCCCTCTTCCGGGTGAAATTCTATTGTAAATGCGATCTTCGATCCCGGGTTATCGGGTATTCGGGTATTCGGGCTATCGGGTTTTTTATTTCCTGACGACCTGACTACCTGACGACCTGATATCCCTACGATGGCATGGTAGATGCTATCGTAGCTCACTTCCTCCGCTTCAAAAACCGTAGCCTCTCTACCGATTTTTTCAAGGCTGTGAGCATCGGAAGAAGAAACTATCGTTCGTGAATCCAAATTGCCAACACGCCAGTTCATAGCAGGATCACTGGATAAACCTGTTTCAACTGCATAGATTTTATCTGCCAAATCACCGAAACATTCCTCTAAACTATCAAACCCTGACATCGAACCAAAAAGAGAAAACCATGGAGTCCAAATATGAGCCGGAATAAACAAAACTTTTTCATCTGCACTCAAAGCTATTTCGAGTAAGTCCCTTGAACTTATTCCGACAATCGGTCTGCCGTCAGATCTCACATTTACTTTGCGATTCCTCAGCTCGCCATTGAATTTTTCTACAGATTTTAAAGAAGGAAACAATACTAAATTGTGAATCCTGTGAGATTTCCCGTCTTGGCTGTAAATCGAAGAAATCTCGCAACTTAACAAGAAATAAACTTCAGTTTCTTGTTTACTGTTTATTGTTTTGAGTTGATACAGGCCTTTGCCTGTATCTTCCAGTTCGTTTTTTAACTGCTCAAACCAAAATGGGTGCGTAAAATCGCTTGTAGCTAAAACGTTTATACCCTTCATTTTACCCCACACTGACATATTTGAAAGATTCATCTGCCCTGAAACGGCGCGTGAATATTTGGAATGTAAGTGTAAGTCTGCTACGAACTTCATATAGATCAGTTTACCCCACGAAGTCCCGCTTCGCGGGACGAAGTGGGGCGACAAATTTCATGATGATTGCAAATCGCAACCATTTTGACCCAATAGAGAATCGTTGTCAATTAAATATGTTTAAATAAACTTCCGAGGGTTAAGAACCCTCGGTTTTCACTTATCAAATCATTCGGCTTTGGTTTAAACTCCGAACTTCCTCGGAAGTATGTTTTCCCTTCGCTTCATCCCCGCCCAAATATTCAATTTTTGGCGGCGTTTTCGCGAAGCGAAAATAAATTCTAAAACGCGGGCGCCAGAGTAATTTTCCCTCTGTGACTCTTTTCAACATCCAAATCTCCCTCTCCCAATTGCTCAGTAATGTCGAGAAGCAGCAGAAAACAGGCATTCGTCCAGGCAAATCCGTGCTGTGTAGGATACCGGTCTGCCATTCCAATTCTACCGTGGACAACATCATATTTTTCCCATAATTTCCCGCTCTCACGGAAAAGTTTAATATTTATTTTTAACCATCTCTTAATTATTTCTAGTGCTAACTCGTCGTAACCGTACGCCATCAAACCTTCAATAATTCTAAGTTGCATCAATGCCCAACCATTTGGCCAATCCCATTGTTTATTTTCCACAAATTTTTCGCTCTGCACCACACCATATTTCTTAAGCAATCTATCCTCGACCATTCCCACAATTCTCTTAGCCTGATCTTTTGTTGCAATTCCCACAGTCATTGGGTAAATTCCCGCAATTGTCAAAGCATGACTTTGTGATTCTCTAACAAAATTGAAATCGTAAAAATAACCCGCCTGGTCACTCCACATAATCTCCCGTACAGTTTCGGCTCGCTTTTTAGCTCTCTTTTTATAAAACTTTTCCCTTTTTGTATTATTTAGAATCTTGTAAATATTTGCTAAGTCTTTCTCATAAACATACAGAAGACAGTTAAGATCAACAGGCAAATAATCAAGACATTTACCGCTATATCTTGAGGTCATATCCCACCCACTCTCGGCTTCGGCAAGATCATCTAACACATTTATATCGTAATAACGCGATAAATCTTTGTATACTCTCCTATAATTTGGATGCACATTGTTGTACCAAACATTCTTGTATTCGTATTCGACTTTTGAGACAGCTTCCTCTAGCCACATTCTATCACCGGTTTTTTCATAAACATGCCAGATTGTGTGAGATAAAAGTGGTGGCTGGGAACGGGCTAAAAAATAAAAACGAGTAGCGTTTGGAATAATTCCAAACCTGTCAATCAGATACAAAAGGTTCTCTACCATTCCAATTGCAAGCTTTGAATATTTCTTATGGTTAAGAAGCGCTAAGATTACAGGGTAACTGTCCCAGTAATACATCTCCTGGAAAAATTCGCTTCCTGCTGGCACTACATAGGGGTTAGGAAGACCAATTAAAGTCCCGGCATCCTCGGGATTATTACGAATTAATTTTGGCCAGAATTTCTCAATATATTCAAGAACTTCCCTCAAATCCTGTTCGCTAACTTTTATAGTCGCCGCAACTCTTGCGAGATTCATACCAATTTAATTTAAAGAAAAGATTTATATGTGTCTAGAGTGTAATTATTTTTTCTTACAGTATTGCTGCTTTAGGCCCGCAGACTTTAGTCGAGGACCGCAAACTATTTCTTCTTATACTGAAGTTTATACATTTTTTCTATTTCCTGTACTGTTGTAGCGTCTTCCGGCCGCTTGTCCTCTTCACGAAATTTAACCAGACGCGGAAACCGCAGTGCGAATCCTGATCCGGTATCGGGATCCCATCCCGCGGTATACATTGGCGATCTGGTAATTTCATCCGCGTAAATTTCCAAAACTACCTTCGGCTCCACCCAATAACTCGGCTCAACTTTGGAATTAACTCTAGCCGGTTTTTTGCCTAGCTTTAACTTTTTCCCAATTTCGTTTACTTTTCTAAACTCTTCATCTGTTAGTCCTGTTCCGACTCGCGAAATCGTCACGAATTCATCTTTCTTTTTGTCATACACCCCAACCAACAAACCTCCTACTCCAAACTCTGTTCTTTTTCCCTTGCCTGCATAAATACCCAAAAGCACACAGTCTACAGTGTCGCTAAGCTCTCCGGATTGAGCCCTTTTAAACTTAATCCAGTGAAACCCGCGACCGCCTGCCTTATACGGCGAGTCAAGTTTTTTAATCATTATTCCCTCTAATCCTTCCGAAATCGACTCATTGAAAAACTCCAGAATCTGCTTGGAATTTGTCAGAATTTTTTCCTCGGCAAGACGTATCGTCTGACTCGAGGATATCTGCCTACCGGCAGGCAGGATCTTTTCCAAAAGCTTCCGGCGCTCGCTGTATGGTTTTTGGGTAATATCCTTGCCATCTAAAAACAAGACATCAAACGCAAACATAACCAAAGGCAGCTCTTTTGCTTTTTCCTCAATTTTGTACTTGCGGCGTCTTTTTGTGGTTTCTTGAAACGGCAAAAATTCGGAGGTAAGCGGATTGTAAGCAATCGCCTCACCTTCTAAAATCGCGCTTTTTGCTTTTACTTCTTTCAAAACTCCTTCTGCCAAATCAGGGAACGAATGTGTCATATTCTCGAGATTGCGGGAAAAAATTTTGACCTGACTCAATTCTTTGTCACCGCGAGCACGTTCGACAAACTCAGTGTAAACTCCGCGTGGCGATCTATCCTCTAAGATTGCTTCGTCATTCTTCGAATTCCTCGCAATGACAGGACCCAAAAAACCTTCCCTATTTAAATGCACTTGAACGCGAAATCCATCGAATTTTGGCTCAGCCGCGAATTCATTACCCACTCTTTTAATAACTTCCTCGGCACTTGGCAATCTTTCGGCAAGAGCCGGCCGCACTGGTTTACCTACAACTAAGTGGACATTTTCCAAACCTTTCTCGCCTTTCGCCCAAAAAGTTTCGGCTACATAACCAAGGTCCGAAGTTTTATTATATGCATCTTCAATAACCGGCCTAAGATCTTTTTTGCCTGTTTTAGCAAGAGATAATGCGTCCATAACAGTCGGGTCACCAATTCCAAGCCTCAATGTTCCAAGTGGAATATTTACAACGTGCTTAACGGAAGTTGGATCTAGCTTCGTCAAAATATTCGCCAGCGTTGAAACCTTTTTCTCGACAGTTCCCTCGCCCGCAAATTTGGCAATCTCCAAAAGTTTTGCGAACACCTCATTTACCGAAAGTTTCGTGTCTCGTGCCTGCCCTGAGCGAAGTCGAAGGGTTCCGTGTTTCTTGTTACTTAATTCTTGCGCCGCCAAACCCATATTTCCTTTTTTGCGGTATAGCTTTAGTACATCTTCTTTACTTTTGCCATATGATTTTCCAATTGCCTCAGCTACCATTTTCTCTGCCATTCCAATTTCAATTGGCTCAAAAAACGGCGCGACTCTTCCTTGAATCAGGTAGCAAATATTGCCAACTTCTCCGCTTTTACTTTCTTTAAATAATTTGGAAAGAATATCGATAAGCTCCAATCTTTTTGTAGTAGCATCAAGCTTTTCGAAGTACTGGGAAAATTTTTCAAAAGTCATTCTTTAAATAAAAAGTTACAAATGTTTCAAGAGAGCCAAATGAGCCAAAAGTTATTTTGCTAATTTGCCCTTTAGTGATTTTACAACACCTTGGCTTCCCCGGCTCGTGTGTAACCGTTGTTAATTACCAAATTGTCTGCAAAGCTAAGTCTTTTGTGAAATTTTGTCAACTAAATTATTCACGCTCTACTCCGGAAGAACTCAATTCTCTACCCAAAACAAATCTTGCTTGGGCTTCCAAAGTCAAACGATATTTTTTAAGCTCATCAGGATCGCGGTTCACTTCACTATCTTCACTATCAGCTATGCCGACTAATTTTGGTAATTCGACAACACAACCTTCCTCATTAAGATCGCCAATTTCTAACGCAACTTCACGCAAATCTTCTATTCCGTAATGGAATGCAGCAACCAGACTACGAATTTCCCCCAACTTTCTTCTGGCATTCTGTACTTCCCTAATTTTTTCTGTCGAAGTATCAAGACTTTCTAGCAATACCTGCGGTCTATCGGGTTCGTCAACCATCCTTTGACTGTTAGGGTTACTAATACCAAACAAAAATGATTGTTCATTTGCAGAAAATAATGATTTGTCAACTCGAACTTCGTTCTGTAAATTTATACCCATAACAGCCTATAATTATACACCTCTGGGGCTATAATTGCAATTACTTTAGAAGATAAATCGCCCCTTTAGTACTGCCTTTTTTCTTAATTAAACCCTTTTTTTGCAAATCTTTAAGATCCCTTAAAATCGTGTCGTCGGAAAATTCTGCTAGTAGCCGCCGCCATGTTTGATTATTAACAGATCCGTTAGCTTCAATATATTCCACCAGCTTCATTTGCCGCTCGGATAAAGCAATTTGCCCGGTTCTGCCCTTGAGTTTTGAATCAAGTGACAGCTTCTGAACCCGTTTCTTCACTCTTTCCAGTTCCTCTGTAAGCCCTTCGCAGAAATATTCAAGCCAGCTCGTTAAGTTTCTATCTGATAACTCTCCAACCTTTTGATTAGAAACCGCTTGCAAAGTTTTGTAATACCTTTTGGCATCACGGTCAAAATATTCTTCCAGCGAGAAAAACTTTTTAATATCATAACCTTCGCTAAATAAAACCAGTGTTGCAAAAGCTCTGGCTGTTCTGCCGTTGCCGTCGACAAAAGGGTGAATAAAAGCCAAAATATAATGGACGATCCCGGCCTTTAATACCGGATGGACATCTTCTGCGGTAGCAGAATTAAGCCAGCTGAAAAATTCATTTACTAGAATTTTAATCTGCGCAGCTGGTGGAGGTCTGAATGAAACTTCTCGGGTTTTAGAATTCTTAACAACAACCTGGGTGCTTCGAAACCTCCCAACCTTATCATCAGTTAAAATCTTCTCAAGCGTTAACTTGTGAATTCCAAGTAAATCCTTTTCTGTAAACCTTATGTGTCTACTTATTCCACCCCCGGTGTGTGTTAGGTTGACACCTCGGGAATTTTTTTCATCATTGTACTTGTCGATGTATCTCAACACATTTCTGTAATTGAGAATTTCCTGAATATCACGGTCTTTTGCATCAATTCGCTGTCCTTCCAAAACAGCTGCAACTTCACCTGTATCAAGCTGATTTCCCTCAATATGCGTTCCGTGATGAACAGTACGAATAATTGCTTCTTGCCGAAATTTAGCTTCATATGCAGGCACAAGCGGTGCGTTTTCAATAAAATCCCGCGCAGCTTCAATGCGACCGATAAACTTGAGGATTGTATTGGTTATGGAAAATTTAGGAGAGTATGACATCTTACGTCATCCTGAGTTTTATCGAAGGACACACCGTAATTATCGCATAATTACCGCAAAAACCAAAACTATTGAAAATTAACTATCCCTGTAATAAGCGTTTCATCTTTTTGATTCAGCCATTCAAGATTTATATCTCCATCGACCTCATTGGCTACAACCCTAACCGTATCTCCAGGTCTAACAGGTAGTCTGATCTTGGATCTAAAAGACCAGCCTCCTTTTAACCACCTGTCACTTAACTCCCTTACCATTAATTGATCTACAAACGCTAAAAGTAATGTCCCATGCGCAATAGTCCCTCCAAATTGGGTCGTTTTGGCATATTCTTCATCAATATGAATTGGATTATGATCACCGATAACATCAGCCCAATTATTAATCATTCCCTGAGTTATTTCTTTGGTTACTGGTTCAAATTCCATCACGAAAATTTGTATATGGAGAAACCCCCGCAAATTCAGGTTCAAAACCCAATCTGGGTAGTTCAATTTGCTCGATATCCAAAAGTCTATTGTATTTTGCAGTTCTTTCACCTCTTGCTGGAGCACCAGTTTTTATCTGTCCCGCTCTTGTTGCAACAGCAAGATCTGCAATAAAAGTGTCTTCTGTTTCTCCAGATCTATGAGAAATTATAACTTTCGCCCCAAATCTCCTCGCTACTCTTATTGCTTCAAAGGTTTCTGTTAGTGTACCAATCTGATTTAGCTTTATTAGAACAGCATTAGCTAATCCCTCTTGCAATCCTTCCTTAATTAGCCTTGGATTCGTCACAAAAAGATCATCACCGACTAACTGCACACTGTCTCCGAGATTTTTAGTCAAATGCCACCAGCCGAGACGATCATCTTCGGCAAGCCCATCCTCAATTGATACGATGTTGTAACGACCGACTAAACTTTTATATATTTCTGTCATAAAAACGTGCGTGATCCGCAAAGAATCATCATCCGATAATTCGTATACTCCGTCTTTATAAAATTCGCTCGCTGCGGGATCTAGAGCAGGAGATATATCCTTGCCTGGTTTATATCCAGATTTTCTTATAGCAGCAAATAGCGTGTCTAAAACGACGTTAATCTGACCTAGCTGATCCCGCGGAGTAATTGTCGGCGAATAACCACCTTCGTCACCAACACCAGCCACTTGGATAAGTCCTCCAAGTGTTTTATAGACTTCACTTCCTATACGAACAGCCTGATTAAAATTTTGTGCACCCATCGGTACAATCATAAATTCCTGAAACTTTAAGCTATTGTTTGCGTGGACACCACCATTTATCACATTCATCATGGGCGTCGGCAAAAGAGTGGGCTTTTTCTCACCATACATTTCCGCCAAATACTTAAATAGGGGTTCTCTTTCATACTCTGCCGCTACTCTTGCAACCGCAAGCGATACAGCTAAAATTGCGTTCGCACCCAAACGGCTTTTATCTTCCGTACCGTCCAACTCAATCATTGTCTGGTCTATACGCTCTTGGTCACAAATATCCAAATCAGCAATGGCTTCAGAAATTTCTCGGAAGCTTGATAAGGCTTGATGTACTGGGATTTCTAAAGCTTCTCGAGTACCTTTGGAAGCACCGGATGGGACTAATGCAGTAGCGCTAACATCCCCGAATCTGACAACAGCCTGAACGGTAAAATCACCCCTGGAATTAAGTCTTGGAAAACTTTCCGCTTCTAGTCTCATGGAAACAAGTTGCTATTATATAGAGAATTTTTGTGTTTTGCCACAACAAAAACTATAGCTCCACTACTTTCGCCTTTTTAAAAATCTCTTTAGGAACCGATTCTTTTTCTGCAGCAGTAATAATTGTCTGCTGATTGCCAATAACAGACAAAACCGTATCCCTGTGTTCCCAATCAAGCTCACTAAAAATATCGTCAAGCGCCAAAATCGGTCTTGCGCCTTTTTGCACCCGTAAATATTCCAGTTCCGAAAGTTTGAGCGCTAAAACCGCCATTCTCTGTTCCCCCCGAGACCCAAAATATGCTAAATCTTTTCCCTTAAAAATAAACCTGAAATCATCCCTGTGAGGCCCGGAAAGCGTCATTCCCGCTGCAACGTCACGCTCTCGATTCTTGAGCAGTTTTTCTTCCGAAATCAAACTTTGTTTAAGTTCAAACCTTAACCCTCCAAACAACACCTCCGAGGTGTGAGAATTTTTCACCTCGGAGGTGAAGCTGACTAATTCCATCAGGTTTAAAAACTCCATAAACTCTTCGCGCTTCCTGGAAACATATTTGCCGTGTTCCAAAATCCGCTGGTCCCAAAAATTAAGCTCAAGCGGCTTGGATTGCCCTTCGGCAATTCTGTTCAAAATCCTGTTTCTTCTCGTAACAACTTTGTTGAAAGCTGAAATATTTCGCCAGTAATCTTTATCACTTGCACTAAGCAGTGAATCCAAATGGTGACGTCTTAAACTCGGCGAACCGGCAACTAAACCCAGATCCTCGGGGTGAAATACAACAATTGAAAGAACATCCAGAAAATTCGTGAATCTTTTTTTAAAACCGTCAATCAGATAAGATTTTCTAATCAATGCTTGTCCTGAGTTTGTCGAAGGATCAATTACCTGAAAATTGATAATCAGTGTTTTCTTTTCACTTTGACCAAATACTTTTGCCTCAACTCTCGCTTCTCTTTTTCCAAATTTAACTAAATCCAAATCCGTATCAATTTGGCTTGGCCTCACCCCGCAAACAAGCGAAATAGCTTCTAGAATGTTGCTTTTGCCAATCCCGTTCGGACCAATAATTACAGTTAAACTTTTATCAAATACAAATTTTTTGCTTGTGAAATTGCGGAAATTAGTTAACGTAAGACTTAATATTTCCATCGATTACCCAAATAGGCATAGATAGCAGAAAGCACTAAAAATAATAAACCACCGTAAATTAAAATGTTAATGTAGCCAAATGCCGCCTCCAAAAAAGCAGCGGAGGTAGAAAATACAGCAGCCATAAACGAAGTTAAGATCATGCTGGCACCAAAAACAATTCCTAAATTCTTGTGTGGTACTTTCTGTTGAATAGCGGTTCTAGAAGCGATTAACGTCAGAACAGCACCGAAACCCACCAAAATCAAGTAAATTGCAATCAACAAAATAACATTTGTATAAACTAAATTTACTTTCAAAATTAAACCTAAAATGGCAGAAAATAAGCCAATAATACTCAAACCGAAAGTTACTAAGAAACCTGCCCCCATGCTTGGTTTATGAACAAACCAGGATCCGATAATTACTCCCAAACCTACAAGAGGCATCACTATAATTGGACTTCTGTCTATAGTTATCCTTGCAATGTCGTTGAAAAACCCCGGTGCCAAAGTTACACCAAATAAAATTAAACCTTGAATTAATGCAAATATTACGAAAAAATACCAAACTTCTTTCGAGCTCATAATCAATTTAAAACCCGAAATTATATTTTGAATATTTTTTAAAACAGAAGGGTGGTTATATGTAACTGGTTTCAACTGCGGGAGAGTTAAACCAAGAATAATCGAAATGACTAACAAGAATAAACAAACAACTAATGTAGTTGCGCTACCGAAGAAAAATTGTATAAAAGAAGCAAAGAAAAATCCAATTAAAAGCGCTGCAGACAAAGTAAAAATGAAAATAGAATTTGCTGCCAAAAATTGTCCTTTCTTAACCAGCTGAGCAGTTGCTGCAGAAGAAGAAGGGATAAAAAAAGTATTGCCGGCAAAATATAGAAATGAGAGCGGAAGTGAAGCTGCTACAGAATGTTGCAGTACTAAAATTAAGAACACGACTATGGCTATTAAACTGTAAGCTACAACCATAATTTTTTTTCTATCTATAATATCAGCAGCTAGCCCTGCAACAGCCATCAAAAGAAATGCCGGTACGGTTAACGAAAGAATCACTCCGGAAACCGCAAAAGTACTTCCGGTTTTCTCGAAAACTGAAACAATTAAAGAAAGAATCAAAAAGGCAGTAGCAAGCTGCCCGAACAAAATCATCAGGATCAATACAAAAAAATCCCTACGTTTTAAAACTTCGATATAGGTTCTCGGAACAAAAATCATCACTTCAGACGCTGGCAGTTTGGGCAGAAATGTGCGCTTCTCCCATCCATCTTCTCTTGTACAATCGGGGTTTTGCACCTGGCGCATGGTTTGCCTGTCATATGGTAAGCCTTTCCGAACGAAAGATAAAGACCCTTTTCCCCGCCGCTGTCCACATAGGCGTTTGCACTTGATCCGCCTTTTTCAATTGCAATCTTAAAACTCTCACGCACACCATTGTAAATAGCTTTCATTTCAGCTTCATTCAAGCTGATAATTGATCTTTTTGGGTGAACTTTCGCGCGCCACAAACCCTCATCACTGTAAATATTTCCGATTCCCCCAACTACACTTTGATCCATAAGTGTTTTCTTAATACGTCCTTGGCGTTTAGCTTTTAGCCTTTCGCGAAATTCATCGAATTTCATTTTTAGCGGATCCGGTCCCAGTTTCTTAATATAATCCTCTTCTTCCAGTTTTTTATCCTCAATGATTTTTACCCATCCAAACTTACGCATATCGTTGAAATAGAGCTTGCCTCGATCAAAGGTAATGGTGACTCTTGTCGTACTATTTGGTACAGGTTTATTTAAGGGTGGCAAAGGGTGCCCTCCGGCAATCCTTGTCTTTTTGTCTTGATAAATCAGCTGGCCTGTAAGTTTTAGATGAATGAGAATGGATAGGTCTGTAGGTTTGTAGGTCGGTTGGTTTGTGGGTTTTTTTTGATTTTTCCTACTATCCCACTTACCCACTGACCCACTGACCAATCTTATAATGACTATCTTCCCTCTTCTCTCAACCCCAGAAACTTTTGCACCTTTTAAATCTTTTATTGAAAATTCGCCCCAGTGGAATTTCTTCGGCCAATCGTATTCGATCGATTTTATCTCTAAACCCTTAAGCTTTTTATTTAATTGATTAGTAATGACAGTAACTTCCGGTAGTTCAGGCATTAACGTTATTTAATTGAAGCAATCATATTTATCAAAAATCAATTAAATATCAGAGGAGCGCCATTGCGATGACTTTAGTCTCGCAAGGCGACCTGCTGATATACAGCTGATTCACAATAACAGTTACTTCCGGTAATTCTGGAATATTATCCTCCTATAACGGCTTGCCTCTCGAAACATTTGTGTAGTGGGGCTTGCCCTCCGAAGCTTTATGCGAAGGAGGGTTACTTCCGGTAATTCTGGCATATTGTGAGTTATTCTAACTTAGAGGGAAAGTGCAAAACAATTGCTAAAAAGGGCGATTACTCTATATTTTCTATAGCGCGCGCAAACGGGTCTGGTGCTAGCTCCGGAGTTCTTCGCCGTACATCTTCCAAAGTGTCAGTCGGGGGTGGCACAACTAACTCATTATTCGCAGGATGACCGTCGGTCTCACTACCTACCCAATCTTCTGCAAGCTGCGGGTAAACATCTGGTAATTGTTTAGGCCTAGTCACTAAATGACCATTCCGATCATCCCAAAAAGCAGGCATCCGCCCGCCATCTCCTTCTTTCATCCTAATTCCAGCCTAACTCCAATCAACTATAAGTT
>Ga0155333_115_pt1 | contig 35457 bp, 29 predicted proteins | sample RifCSPhighO2_02_FD_106301 | JGI IMG/M metagenome (GOLD analysis project Ga0155333, IMG submission 106301) | Candidatus Curtissbacteria bacterium RIFCSPHIGHO2_02_FULL_40_16b | reverse complement strand
CAAACAGTTGCTAACGAAAGATCTGGGGCCTCCACTGGAATAAACGAGAGAGACCAAATACGGCAGAGAGAGAGACAACGAGCGGAGAGAATAGCTGACCTAGGAACGAAGAGTGCAGATGAGCTTAAAGGGCTAAATGAACAAAAACAATCTGTTGCAAGGACTCTTGAACAAAGACTAAGAGACGAACAAGCCAAACCGCAAGGTGAGCAAGATGCAAACGCCATCAAAGCTATAGAAGATGAGCTGCGTGAAGCCAAAGGGGAGGCTGACGAGGTTAAAGGTGTCTATGAACAAAAATCCGGCCAACATGAAACAGAACAAACTCAAGAAGACAGAGAGACAAAAGCCAAAGAACTCGAAGATCTCCAAAGAGAAGCTGCTGATCCCGGTCAATTAAGGGCAAATATTGATGATTGGAAGAGACAGATTACCGACTTAGAAGATGAAATCGATAAGCTTGATGAAAGAATAACAGGAACCAAAAGTGATGAAAAAAGAACCCAGCTCGAAGATAAAAAGTCTGAATTGACTGAAAAATTAGTTAATCTGCGTCAAACTTTAAAGAAGGACCAGGACGCACTGGAGAAAGCTCTACAAAGAGAAAGAGACGAATTTACGTTAAAAGATCGCATGAGTCAAGATACTCTAAGAAGGGTATCGCGGCAAGACTACTTACAAATGGATGAAGAGGCGCGTTCTAAATACTTACAGGAAATAATGGAGGTCACTCAGGACGCAACAGAGGCTAAAATAAGAAAAATTCAAGAAGCCATTGGGCAAGGTCAGCCGTTAAGTATAGAAGATCGAGCCCAATATTCAAGGTATTTAGCGGACCGAATAATTAATCAGGGAGGCAGAGGTGATCTTGAACTTGAGTATTTCATGGGTATAGCTGCAGAATATCCAGAAATGGCACAAGCAGTGTTTGATAGAGTTACAAGAGCAGAATCTGCGAAGAAAACGTTGAAGGAAAGATTCCCAAACAACTGGGAAAAGATGATAAATTTTGCCAAAAGGCACCCAGCTTGGATGGCTATCTTAATTGCGCTATTAGTAGGTGGCGCAGCGGCGGTAGGGGCAGCAGTTGCACCGGCGGCTGGTATTGGATTAGGTTTGGGTGGAAGCGGAGCAGCCGCAGGTGGCGCGGGCTTGTTCGGTAGAGCAGATCGAAAATAATCAAATAATTACTTCTTCACAACTTCAATTTCAAATTGCCGGTTGCGGGAAAATTGCTTTTTAACTTTCTTTAGTTGCAGGTTTAATTTCTAGTGTTTGTTTTTGATAACTTAGCTTAACGTCAAAACGATCAAAAAACCCTTTTTGTCCTAAGATTCCATGACCGAACTCTTCCATTTCCGCGAAAATGGCGGTGAGATCGTAGTTTAGACCATTAATACTGATTTCGACTTTCCCTAGGTAACCGGTAACTTTTTCTCTACCAATACCTTTTAAACTGATCTTTTTCGATTGCAACGGAATATCCAGTTCTTTAGCTATTTGAATATTGAAAATACAATAATCGGCGCCAGAATCGATTAAGCCCGAATAGAGCACGAATTTGCTTTTATTCTGAGCGGAAAAACTCCGGCTTTTAAGCCGGAGATGAAGCGAATCTTGAGCGAAGATCAGAGAACCACTGCCTTCAGGCAGTGGGAATCTATTTTTTAAAATGACAGGAATTACTGGTCGTCTGATTTCTGAAGAAACTTGCCGATAAGGAAAAACCATTACGAGGAAATTTTTCCCAAGCCCACGATCGGAAGCATTTCCTTGGGAATGTCAACCATTAGTGGCATTTTTATGCCTTTCTTTTGCGCTTTAAAGAGTGCTTCTTGTAGCGTTTTTGCAGAAGCAACAACGGTCATATCTGTGGGACTTTTAAGAGCGACCCACTTACCTTTATAATCTCTATAAATCCGCGTCATGTCGATCGCTTTCATACTTGCAATTTTACTTCTTTAGAAGACTTATTTCAAACTGTCGGTCTACCTCAAGGTTAGTTTCTTCTGAGTAATTTTGATGGTTTTTGTGTGATGTATCACTGCCGACTGATTCGATTTGGATATTTTCGGGTAAATTGAAAGTGAAGGTAAACGGGTCTTTTAAGGTTCCCGGCTGTTTGGAAACATAAAGATTGTAACTTGGGGATTTTTCGAGTTTGATTGTTTTGGGAATTTTATAAGTAAATTCGACTACTTTTGATTCGTTTGGGGCTGCCTCAACAAAAGTAGAGAAAACTTGTAAGTTACTAGCTTGAGTTACTTCGACTTCGTCGAGATCCTCATTCTCTCCGTTTGAGTAGGACGTCAGGCTTGATGCAAACGGGGCGTAAACTCTCAAGAAATTAGTGTAAGAGTTTCTTTGAGAATTATTTTTATATGTGATTTTTAAATTTGCCGTAAGGCTGCCGTTTTTGCCTACAGTCATTTCATAATCTATGTTTCTTTCAATGAATCTATTAACTTTATTGGCGCCAAGATTGGCTTCGGATAGCGCCAAAAAGTCGCGGGCCCCTTTAGAATCATCGGCCGGATCGAAAATTACCGGAGGCAGGGAATTGTTCCAAGCCTTAGTTTTGACAAGTGATGATAAATTTTTATCGTCGAAACTTGCCAGAATGTGTTTTGAATAAAGCGCTTGTCGGAATGCGTTAAACAGATCGAGAAAAGGAATTTCTTCGGTGTCTTGAGAATTAGAGATCGAACTTACAACTCTATTAAATATTTCGGTCGATAAATTCGCGAGGAAAACATTGTCAGTTTGAGCTGTTAGTGTCTCGGCTATATTGTCGCCGGATACATCTTGGCCAGAAATATTCAATGGACCGATAATGCCCAGTAAACTCTTAAGTAAAGATGTGTCGATCGCAATAACACCGTCTACACTTTTACCTGTCTCTTTTTGGTAAAAATCCCTAGCGGTAGCAGCGTTTGCGGTAAAATCTGTACTCCAATTGGAGTCTCGAAGATATAGTTGTTCGATACCAAGTTTTCCGGATAACTCTTTTGGCGGTTCGATTTTTTCTTCTAGATTGCTCTCGATGGTATAAATATCCTGAAATGTAAAACTAGCTAACTTGGCACTATTAAAGACTATTTCCGAGAAGCTAATGATAAGGCCACCCCCGGGACGAAGCTCACTATTGTCTTGGACAAGAACTAGGTACGTTTTTTTATCTGTCTTGCCAATAAAGTCGGGAAGAAAACCTGCAAACTGAGCTGCGGCAGACGAGTAATTGGTTAAGTCCCTGAATTGAATTTCCATATCTTGAAGACTATTTAAGAATAAATTCCCTTGTTTGGCAGTTTGCGCGAGTTTTAGCGCCTGAGTTGACGTTAAATATGCCTCTTGAAAGTTAGCACCGGCAGTTTCGGTGTCTAGAGAAGTTTTTTCTTTCTCACTTGAAGTAACTGATGCAAGGTCAATAGAAAGAGCCCGGGCTCCCTGCGAGAATAAATTAAGAGCTTTGGTGCCCAAATAAGCGCTAGATAGACTGTCATTTATAGCTGTGACTTGAGTAGGAAAAATTGGCGAAAACGGGAAAGTAATGATTTTTAATTTATTAGCTGCTGCTTTGAAGGATTTGCCGGAAGCTTTTGATTTTTCTTCTGCCCTATTTAAATCGCCGATGGTAAAAGATTCTCTCGCGGCTTTTAGAGACGAGGCTGCCAGATAAATATCAAGGCTGGTTTTTACTCCTATTAGAAAAAATAGGATGAGGGCGGCAAGTATTATTTTTTTGGTTTTGAAATGAGATCTGTTTAGGGGAATCTTAGAAGTTATCTTTCTAAATTTAGATTGTGGCGGCGTTTGAATATGTTGCTGGTAGCGTTTTTGGATATCTTCGATTCTAGAGGTGTGAGATGAGAAGTGGGGGGGTTGATTTTGAGGTGTGAGGTGAGACTTCCCTATTTCTTTGTAAAATTCAAGAGTTTTTTTTAATCCATCTTCGAGCTTGACCTCCGGCTTAAAGCCGAGAGAGTCGAGGTGAATCAAAGGATGAGGTTCTCTTTCAATATGTCTCTCTAGCCCGGAAAAGAAAAGTTTTAATTCTTTATCGAGACTAACTCTAGCGATTTTTTGAATATCATAGGCACAACTAAGCGCAGTTTGAGGGCTTTGGGAAACAATTATTCTAACATTTTTGGAATTATTGTTTTGAAAATGTTCAATAGCTTCCAGCACATCGTCTATGTAAGTTGGGTAAACATTATGCAGCCCCTCATCCTCTAAAACTACCCTGTCGGCAACAACTGCTTGGGCAATAAGGCTAGTAAGTCCATTATGGTAGTAGAAATGTCTCATATGGTGACGAAAAGTGTGGGGGTGGTTTTTGGCAGCATCTATAAATGGTTCATTTGGCCCGTAGACGTCTCCAACTAAATACAATTCAAGATTCCCTCTTACCTGCTCATCTTGAGAAAGCTTTCCCCAGAAGTTGTTATTTGTTTCTAGGGGAGCAATTAAGATTACTTTCGTACCTTCTTTAGATTTTGAAATTATATTATTCGTAGCTGTAGTTAGATAGGTATTTGGAGTAAATTTTTTAAGAGTATCAGTGCTTTCGTGAAGTAGATGAACTATTAAATCAAGCTTTTGGATATGAGCCGGAAAAGGTTGAGATATGTCGATATCAAGAAGGGTAAAATTGGGATTTTTTAAAATTTGATCGGGAGGAGATATTCTACCTACCCCAAAAACTTGTTTCCCTTGTTTAAGATAGAAATCAGCAATTTTGAAGCCTAAAAGTGAACCTGCTTCTGTAACTAGTACTTTCTCAAAGGTTGATTGGGCAGTGTGGATCACTATCTAAATTTTCAAGTAATTTTTTACACCAATAACGAATAGGGCAAAAACGATGCCTATGAATGCACCCCCAACTGCTAAAACAAATTGATTGAGTGACGAATAGCTTGGTGGCTGAAAACCGGCGACTGCTTTGAGTTGGGATGCTTGAGTGCTTCCGGTAAGAGATTGGCTCTTTGTGTTGAAGTTTTCAGTGACTTTTTGAAGCTGAGAATTATTAGAATCGGCATTTGGACTGACGTATGTAAGCCTTATAACTTGAGGTGCCAATTTGCGAACAATGAGCTCGTCACCGGTACCAATATTCTCACTTTTAAAGTCCGGGCTTTCTAAAATTGCTACTGCAGTGTCTGTAAAATTTCTAGCCTTTTCTTGCGTGAAGAAATTTTCTGACTTGATGTTTTCGACTGAGGCTGGCTGAGCACTTGAATCGGTCAGAAAATAAACTTGGGTGTGGTGGTAACCAGATGAAAAATATCTAGTTGAATAAAACCCGCTGGCTGCGCCAACGATTGCCAGCACTATTATTACAGTAAGATAACTTTTTAAAATTTTTATAAATTCTTTAAGCTCCATAAATAAAATTTCTAATTTCTAATTATTCTAATTTCTAAATAATTCCCAAGTTCCAATAATTAGTTTTTTGGGTATTCGTTGATTGGGATTTGATTAGAGCAATTAGTCATTAGGTTAATTAGGTCAATTTCAAATCGATCTTTGATCTAGTGCTATATTTACCTGTTTATCTGCTTCTTTATTTTGGTCTCTGGGTACATGCTGATAAATAATTTTGCCAAACTCATTTTCCAGTTCGCGAATTTTCACAAGAAGCTCGCGAATTTTAGCATTTTTAACTTTGAAGATTCCATTTAGCTGGGAGGCGGCAAGCTGGGAATCTAAGAAAAAATGCAGTTGGGCGCCTTTCTTATTAGGACCTAACCACTTCAGGGCTTCGACTATTGCAGTATATTCTGCCACGTTATTGGTGGCAACGCCAATATAACCATTGCCCTCTTTGATAGTTGCGCCTTCTTCTTTTACTACAAATCCGTAAGCTGCCGGCCCCGGATTACCCCGGGCGCCACCGTCGCAATAAACTTTTAACATGTTCCTATTGTAGTCAAAATGAAGGCATTTGAAAAACCACGGTATAAGAACCCCGAACAATTAATTTAGCTTCTTTTAGAAAAATTTATTCCTTTTAAGGCTCCCAATAGCAAAACAAGTATAAGTATTTCGGAAACAACAGTTGTCGTTGCGGCTGCTAAATAACCGAATCGCGGAATAAGAATTAAGTTCGAAATTAAATTAAATACTGCACCGATTGCATAGATGTATATTAATAATTTTTGCCTGCCGTAAATGATTAACAAATGCCAGATGAGAGCTGACATAAAAAAGGCCGGCATACCGATTGAGAGAATTCGCAGGGCAGTTGCCGAGCCTGCAAAGCGTACATCGTAAAGAACGGGTATTAGGTATGAAATTGCAATTAAAAAAACAGTCAGTGCCAGAGAAAATAAGAATAAGTAAACAGACCAGGTTTTAATTGTTTTTTTAAATTCACTACTTTTTTGGGAATATTGCCTGGCCAGAATTGGGTAAAGAGCATTGGCAAAGAAGATCGGAACCGCAAGACCCGCCTGGAAAAATTGATACCCTAAACCATACAGGCCGACTTCTGCGCTTTCTCTAAAATTCGCCAATATTAAAACGTCGATTCTGAAATAGAGAAGATTTAAAACTAAAGCTATGCCTATTGGCCAGCTTAACGAAAGTAGTGTTTTTAACTGGTTAAGTTCATAGGTTGGCCTTAGATTCTGCCTGAATTTGCGCCATATCAAATAGTAGGAGGCGGCTGTGTAAGTAGCACCGCCAATAACATAAACAAATATGTAGGGTAGAAGCAGTCTTGTTTTAAAAAAGAGAATAAACGTAATTGCAACCATGACCATAGACCCAAGTATTGTGGCGACTGCTGACAAATCGTACCTGAGATTTTTTTGGAAAAAGGCACTGCCTGTTGCAAAAAGTGCCTGCGTAAGAATTGTGAGTGAGGCGATAATTATACCGGTTTTAACAAGCGGGCTAAACCCGGTTAAAGTCTGCGCGTCGTACGGCAGGAAAAAACTAATAATTATTGCCAGCAGAGTAAGTTGCGTGGCCAGTACCAGCCTAAGACCAAGTAAACTTTTGAATAAATTGCTTGTGTTTTTATCTTGTGATTCTTTTACAAATATACTGTTTAACCCAAAATCCACAAGAACATAAAAGTACCCGACATAAACGAAAATTTTTGTAAATTCCCCAAAGAGTGCCGGGCCAAGAGATCTGCCGATTATTAATGTAATGAGAAGTGTAGCCGAAGCGGTTACTATTTTACCCAAGGTCTGTGCACCGGTATTGTAAAGGACTTTTTTAAACACGAAGTAATTTTAATATCAGCAGGTCGCTTTGCCAATACTTAATTGGCAATGGCGCTCCTCTGATATATTTAACCCTTTGGTTTAATTATTAAATATCGGCCTTCGCCTTCACCCTCAGAAACGGTAGTTACCTTAGGGTGAGTGGTGAGAGCAGTGTGGATAATTCTTCGCTCGGAAGGTTTGAGATTGTAAAGGTGTTCCTCTTTGCCGGTTGTTGCAACTTTGTCGGCTATATTTTGGGCCATGTTTGTGAGCTTTTCTTCTTTTTGTTTGCGCCAACCTGCGATATCCAAAAATAGTTCGAAATCATCCCGGTCGGTTAGTGATTTTAGCCTAACAGCTAGAATAAATTGGAGACTATCAAGATTGGATCCGTATTTGCCAATGAGTAGAGAGGAATCTTCGCTTTCTATTTCTACAAAAAATATAGGGTGTGCGGTCCTCGCCTTCGACTGTGGACCTGAATCATTATCGACTTTGGAAATTTCGGCTGTAGCCGATACACCTAACTTTTCAATTAGGTCTTTTACATTTTCTGCTACTAAGTTTTCGTCTAATTTTGCTTTTGCCATTTTTCCGGTAAAAATTTATTCATTGCCCCTGCTCCTGATATCTTGTACTGCTGAATGATTCCTAGAACTGTAAAAGTGTTCCAGTAGAGTGAAAGACCGACCGGGAAACCGTATGAGAAAAAAGCAATCATTAAGGGCATAATTAACGTCATTTGAGACTGCATAGACGCCATTGTGTCTTCCACCCCCTCCCGCCCTTTTGGGCGAGGCTCGCCTTCGGCGGCTTTCTTTTTTGAATCCTTTTTAATTACGGCTTCGGTGTTTGCTGTTTGGGGGCTAAGCATTTTCGACTGAATAAACTGGAGGGCACCCGTGATGACGGGTATAAGTAGGATTAGAAAGCCAACAGATGACCATTCGCTCGGTTTCGAAGCAAGACTTAAGCCTAAAAAGTTAGTACTGGGGAGCTCCTTTAAGTGTAGAGCCGGGGAATAAAGTTGGCTGTTAATACGTGTTAGAAAATCTCCATTGTTTAAATCTACAACCCTAAGAAGAACCTGGTAAAGGGCAATAAATATTGGGATTTGTAAAATGAGAGGAAGACATCCTGCAAGCGGATTTACCCCATGTTCTTTGTAAAGTTTAGATATTTCCTGCTGATGACGTACTTTGTCGTGACCATGCTCATCTTTTATTCTATCCATATGCGGCTTAAGTGCAGCCATTTTTTGAGTACTTTTGAGCTGGGTAGAGGTCAGTGGCCACAGGGCTAGTCTGATAAGCACTGTAAGAACGATTATAGAAATACCTAAAGCCCCGGGAACACCAATGGATAGGAAAATTGTGTAGAAAACTACAAGAGCATTAAGGATGGGGTTTATTAAAAAGGTGTCAAAAGGGTTCATCCTTCGACTCCTTCCAGTCGCTCAGGACAAGTTATTAGCTGACAAATTTTCGTTTTAGGCTGGATCATAAATTGGTCTTTTAGATAACGGGTGACAAGAAAGTATTCTTTTTGTAGACAGATATAATCCTTTGATTGTTCCATATTTTTGGGTAGCATCTATTAGATATCGCGAGCAGGTCGGGTCAAACCTACAAGCAGCTACATTGGTTCTAAAAATTAAATGATAAATTCTAAACAAGATAATTATTGCTTTGTTCATAATTTTTTAAATAACTTTTCTAGTTTAACTCTAATTTCCGGCGTTTTAAGGTAAGCCACATTTTTCTTAACTATAATTTTTATCTCTCCTTTGGCCCGCTTGTTTACCCCCAAGCTTTCTTTAATAATTCTTTTTATCCTATTTCTATCTACTGCCTTTGGGGCAACTTTTTTACTAACTGAAATAATTAGTTTTAATTTCTCTGCGCCAGTTTTGCCAATTAACACTAAATCTTTGCTCAAAATCTTTTTGCCTCTTAAATCTTTTTTTGAGAAATTCGACAAATTTGGCTGGCTTTTTATAGGCAGCATTAAACTGCCAACTTACTTCTCTTCTTTGCTCTTCTTCTCTTTATGACATTCTGCCCATTGGTAGATTGCATACGCTTTCTGAAACCGTGCTTTCGAGCCCTTTTTCTTTTCTTTGGTTGGTAGGTTCTTTTTGGCATGTGATTAGATTGTTTAGGTTATTAGACCCGACGACTTATTTTCCCAGACCATTAGATTACTAGAAATAATAGGATATATCAAGCTGGGAGTTGGGGGTTGTAACGGGAAGTTATCCACAAAGAATTTGCTTTCTTGACAAGTGTTGATAGGTTTTGTAAAGATGGATACTACGCTAATTTTATTTTCGCTTCGCGAAAACCTCGCCAAAAATTGAATATTAGGGCGGGGATGAAGCGAAGGGGAAACATACTTCCGAGGAAGTTCGGTCTCGGAGCTTGAGCCAAAGCCGAATGATTTGATAAGTGAAAACCGAGGGTTCTTAACCCTCGGAAGTTTATTAAGCTGCCTCTTCAGTCTGCCAAGATTGCCTGCGATTTTATCTATCTTAGCTTGCCGCGTACAGTTGTATGAACGCGGCCTTCAGTCTTTATTGTTTTGAGGTGTAATTTGAATAAAAGTGGTCAAAAACTCTGGAGTGATATTCTCACAGGAGTTAAATTACAAGTATCGCAGTCAACGTTTAAGACCTGGTTTTCCGGGTCTCATGTAATGGACTTTAAGCAAAGTGAAGATAGGAATTTGCTAGTAATTGGCGTGAAGAATAATTTTTTAAAGGAACAGGTCGAAGGTAGATACAAAAATGTAATTGATGAAGTCAAAAATAAGAAAGGCTATGTAAACCTCGAAGTTATTTTTGTAGTATCACAGAGTGATAATATTAATTCTCTTAAAAGCGGACCCCTGTTCACCGGAGAAGCTCAGAAGTTTAACGCGCATTCTCGTAAATTTGAGGCCCTAAACCCAAATTATGTTTTTAATAATTTCGTTGTGGGCGCACCTAATAATTTAGCCCACGTTGCCGCAAGTCAAGTTTCTGAAAACTTAGGGCAGGCTTATAATCCACTGTTGATCTGGGGACCAACCGGTGTAGGGAAAACTCACCTTTTACAGGCAATTGGCAATGCGGCTATTGATAAAACAGTTGATATCAAGGTTCTCTACACCACAAGCGAAAAGTTTACTAATGATTTCATTCAATCTTTGAACAATCGTACTCAACAGCATTTCAGACAAAAATATAGAAATGTCGATGTTCTCTTGATTGATGATATTCAATTTTTAGCCGGCAAGGAAAGCACTCAGGATGAATTTTTCCATTGTTTTAATGAGCTCACTCTTTCCGGAAGGCAAATGGTTGCGGCTTCTGACAAACACCCAAAAGAGCTAGGGAGACTTAAAGACAGGCTTATTAGCAGGTTCCTGGGCGGCATGGTTGCCGATATAGGCTACCCTGATATTGAGATGAGGATGGCGATTATTAAGGCGAAGTGTAAGGAGAAAAATATTAAACTTGACGACGATTTAGTTGAGTACATTGCTCGCGAGAGCCATGGAGGTGCAAGAGAGCTTGAAGGGGTTCTGACTTCAACGATGGCTAAAATTAAAATTTCCGGCGGGCTGTTTGACCGTGATTATTTAAAAAGTCTTATTTCCACCACTAATTTAAACCAGAATTCTACTCCCTCGCCAAGCAAAATTTTTACTGCTGTTAATAACTTTTTCAACGTCGACGAGGGAAAAATCAAAGGGCCTTCCAGAAAAGCCTCCATTGTTAGAGCAAGGCAAATTTTGATGTTTTTGCTCCGCACGGAAGCCGGTCTGTCGCTGGCCGGGGTGGGTGACGTTGTTGGGGGACGAGACCATTCGACTATTATTCATGGTGTTGAGAAAGTAAATAGATTAATTTCTGAAAGCCCCAAAATCAGGGATGAGGTTTTAAGGGTTAAAGAAGTTATCCACAAATAATCGTTTTATCCATAAATTTTGTGCTCTTTTAAACAAATTTCTCGGGTTTTTGGGTATTTGTTTAAACACTACTTGTTTCCTCTTTTAGTTTTAGTTTTCAACATTCCCACGTTTCTATCACTATTACTACTATATTATTTATTAATTTTAAAAGTGGAGAATTGCGGAGCGTACTGATATAATCAACTCACTTCTGCGATAGGTTTGTAAATCTGCTCCTTTAAACATGGAATTCAAAGTTCTACAATCAGAGTTTTCTAGGGCGCTTCTAACCAGCGGGAAATCTATTCTCTCTCGAGCGAATTTACCCATACTTTCAAATGTTTTAGTAAAAGCTGGTGGAACAAACATAGAAGTGGTTTCTACTAACCTGGAGACCGCAACAAGGGTAAAGATGGGAGCAAAGGTTGGTTCGGCGGGAGAAATAACGGTTAACGGGAAATTAATTTTTGAATTTGTTTCCCAGCTCCCTGGAGGCGAATTAAAATTTGAAAAACTAGGCGAGGAAGTGGTGATAAGTACAAAAGGGTATGGTGCAAGATTTACGACGATGCCACCAGAAGAATTCCCGGCGATCCCAACCATAGAAAAAGGAGTAAGCATAGAAGTAGATTCGAGACAATTTGTTAAAAAGGTTTCCAGAACAGTTTTTAGCGCAGCTCAGGACGAGGGGCGGCCTATTTTAACCGGAGTTCTATGCGAGATAAATAAAAACCGCATAAGAATGGTTGCAACAGACGGGTATAGGCTGGGATATGAGGAGATAGAGATGGATGCCCTAAAAAACTTACCAAGCATGAAAATAAATGTTCCGGCAAGAGCGCTGGGTGAGGTTGCCAAGATAATATCAGAGGGAATTTTACAAGAAGAGCAGGAGAAAAACGAAAAGAAAAAAATAAATATACTGATATCCGATGCTTTAAATCAAATTAATTTCAAAATTGACGGGGTGGAGTTCACTTCACGCCTAATAGAAGGAGAATACCCTAACTGGCAAAAAATAATTCCTTCGGTTTTTAACACTAAGGTAAAAATAAACAGAGTGGAGTTTATCAAGCTTGTAAAAATTACCTCGATATTTGCCAGAGAATCCGGCAATATAATTAAGTTGAAATTTGAACCCTCCACAGGTACAAGGAGCGGGAAGTTGAGTGTTCTGGCAACAAGCAGTCAAGTCGGATCGAGTGAAGTGGATTGTGAAGTTGGGATAGCTGGCAAGGGCGGGGAAATTGCTTTTAACTACCGATATTTAGCTGAGGTATTATCTGCAATCGATGATGAGGAGATTAATTTTGAGATGAATGAGAGTTTAAATCCGGGGAAGATAACCGGGACTAACCTTAAAGACCCCTATTTCCACATAATAATGCCGGTGCGTCTTCAATCATGAAGACGAAAAATCCTAATTTCTCAATCCTAAATCCTAAACAAATCATAATTTATAATGTTTTAAATTTTAAACATTGAGATTTTGAAATTGTTTAGAGTTTAGATATTCGTGTTTAGGATTTTGGCTATGGATATTGATATACTTTAAGGAAATGTTTACTCGTATAGGCTTCATACTAAAGACAACGCCCCGTCGATCTAAATCCAGCGAGCCACTATTAGCTCTTCAGGTTAGGCAGGTTGCAAAGGAAAGCTTAGGTAAAATTTTAAGAGAATATCCTGAAGATTTAGACAAGAAGATCAAGGTTAAAAGTTTTAAGAACGGAGTGCTTGTTGTAATTGCACCTAGTTTACTTTCCGCCGAGCTTCACACGCGCTCTGAGGGGCTAAAAAAGGACATAAATAAAGGTTTGGCGAAGAAAGTTGTTGAGAAGATAAGGTTCAGGAGTTCGTGATATAATTACTCGCAATGAAGAAGGTAGTGATCAACCAACATATTATAGCTGATCCCAACATTTGTCATGGTAAACTCACTTTCAAGGGTACGAGGATAATGGTTTGGCAGGTATTGGATTTGCTTAAGGCAGGAGAAAGTACGGTAGATATAATTAAGGATTTTCCCAGCTTGACCCCAAAACATATAGAGGCAGCTTTAGCTTATGCCAGTTCTTTGACCAAAGAGGGTTATGTCATCATTAACACAGCGCCCCAAGTTCCTGCGCTTTAGTTAACCTCACCTTTTTATTCTGAGCGAAGATCAGAGAACCACTGCCTTCAGGCCGTGGGAATCTATTTAGCGGTGCAATAATGACACAGCCAAAATTCCGGCAATCAGTGTAAGTATGATTGCAATAATAGCTAAAGGATTAAATTCCATAGTGTTACTTTTTTTTCAAAAAAAGAAAATATATGGCAATTAAGAAAAGGCTACTAATAATTGCAGCAAAATAAAAAGTATTTTCAGCGTTCCACTCGATCATATTTTCAAAGTTTTGACTAAAAATAGTGATACATATAGAAAGGATGTTGTCATAACCAGTGCAATGCCGATGATTACAATTATGTTTAACAGGCTTTGGGGTTTGATAAATAATGGTGAGATTACTCCAGCCGAAAACCAGGCAGCTGCGACAGTATTGAAAAATTCGGAAAGGGCTTTTAGTTGATACGAGGTTAAATTTTTCACAACTGTAAATTATATCCATCTGAATTATACCAAGCTATACAAAAATCTGCTTGAGTTATAAACAGGTCACTTAAAAGAAATGCTGTTGAGAAAATAAGGTTTAGGAGTTTTTAAGTCACTTTAATGATGGTACGTAAATTACTACTCGGCCGTTCTGGTTATCTTTAACAAAATTACCCTCAAAAACATAAATAGGTTGAACTAGATCATCCGTAGTGTCCGGCAAGAAATACCCAAAACTTACTTTTGTTAGCGAAACCGTGTCTAAGTCTACTGGTAAATTTTGGAATAGTTCCAATGATTGGCCGTTTTCGTCTAAGATTACGGCTTCTACAATCGAACCCTGTCGGGCGCTTACCGCGCTAATTGCCTCTTTTAGAGTTTTAGTTCTGAATGCTTGTTTTTTATTGAAAGACTCGAAGAGTTTCGCATCCAGCCGAGTAACCTCGCCGCCTTTTGTGATTCTTAAGATAGCGTATGAAGATCTGGGTGAGTTGGTGACAAGCGATATCCCATCTAGCTTTTTTTCAAAATGAAGCTCGATAGTGTTCGCCGATTCAAAGGAGTTTGTGCTTTGGGGCAAAGCAACTGGAGTTGATATTAGATAAGCAGTTTTTGGAGTGTTAAGAGAAAGATCTGGATCAAGTAAGATTAGTGACCTAAGAAAGTCTTGACCGATGTTTATTATATCGGTTTCTGGAAGATTGAGTAAGTTTTCATCAATGTTGCCGTTTGTATATCTTAAATTACTTTGAGATAGGTTTAAAGTTTGGTTCCCCTGATTCCAGACAAATAGAGTTCCATCTTGAGTATTTTCAACTACTCTTGGTGAAGTTGGAGTTATTAACAATTTTGTGGCCAAGCTTTGAGCTTCGGCAAGCCCGATATTGCGTTTTATTGCTTGATAAGTATCTAGCTGACCGGGAACGTCGATATTCTGTAGGCGGTCAGTGTTTATTATTTGTGGTTGTGACTGTAGGGGGTTTTGCTTTATTGGCGGATTAGGTGGTGGAGAGGGCAATAATTTTTGGTCTTGAGAACGTGGTGAGTTCGTGAATATTACTAAAATCAGCAAGCCAGCAATTATAAGAAAAAGTACTCCGAAAATCGAACTTTTTTTAAGTAGTTGGATTGTTTCTGTTAGGGTTGCCATGTTACCAACTTACACCACAATCCTCGTCGCAGTTTCGTGGAATCGGGTTTTGGGGTATGAAAGGCTCCTGCATGCTGAGACCGAAAAATGAATAGTGCAGGTGAGTGCCGGCTTCACCACTAGGTACTACGTGGCCGGTAGCGTCTATACCTCCGATTATTTGGCCAAATGCCACACTTTGACCTTCTTGAATCGTATTGTTCACGTATTCAAGATGGGCCCACCTTGCTACAAAAGGGACGCCGTTACAGTTGCCGCTTATATCTACATGGTATCCGTAGCCGTTTATTGGATCAGAGGTATCTATCAGTTGAACAGTTCCGGTAAAAGTTGCAGTTGTAGGGGTTCCCATGGAATTTCCACCAATATCAATTGCTTCTTCCGGGAGAAGTCTACGGTGCGAAGTTGAGCCTTCTGGACCTTGCGAAATGTATCCTGATCTAAGTGGCCAACCCTGTGGGCAGGAGAGTTGCGGATGACCGATTATGACTATTGCCGTAGCACTATCTGAGACAGCGCTTTTATTTTCAGGAATGGCTTGAACACTTATAGTGTTGGAAACAGTTGAGTCCACCCAATTCGCGTTCGTCTGAATCGTGAATTCACAGGATTTTGATTCGTTTGCATCTATCTCGGCACCAATAGCATTACTACAAATGGTATTAATTAAATTATTGTCTTTGTCCCGGATGATGCGATCATCTATAGTTTCACTTTTAACTCTGAGATTGTCGTCGATTGTGATATTTGCGAGCTTTAAATCTTTAGCTGTAATAGTGATGGTAAATATAATATCTCTTGGAGGTGAGATTTCAGAGTTTTGCAGACTGTCCTCATTCACCGTTTTTATTAAAGTAAAGTAATCGTTTTCACCAGCTACAATTGCACCCTCTTGGCCTTCCGGGTTGAAAAAAATTGCAGACGTATTAATGCCGACTATAGTTCCACCAATACCGATAGTTAAGAAAGTCGCAGCAACCGGTATTCCCGCTGTCGCAGCCGAAACTCCAATACCACCTAACCCTCCCCAGATTGCGCCGCCGACGTTGCCCAAAAATCCCAAAACAGCACCACTTGCACCGGAAAGCCCTCCCCAGATTCCGGCAGCAGCACCGGTAAAGGCGCCAAGAATTCCACTGCCGGTTGCTGTAGTTCCGCTAAATGCACCGGCAAAAAAGTTTTTAACAGAAGTAACTATTGTGCTGAAAAACGGTACCACGTAATTGCCTACAAGATACCCGACAGTTGCCCCAATTGCTGTGCCGACGGCAGCTCCGACGATGCCGCCAAAAAGGCCACCGGCCCAGACAACTGCCGGCGAAACCGCAATTAAAAATGGGGCAAAGGGTGCGCAGACGACGCTGCCAATACAAACACCAATAGCGGCAGTCATTGCCGTCGCTGTCAGGCCGGCACCGACGTTAAAGCCTACAATACCACCTACAGTACCTCCAACACCGCCTCCTACTCCTGCACCCACAGCAGCAGCACTGCCGCTATGAATACCCAAGGCTATCATTCCGCCGGCTAATCCTCCTATTAATGCTCCGAAGGTACCACCGACGGCTACCCCTAAAAAGGTAAAAACAGGTATAGACAATCCAAAAGTAAATGGCGCGAGTGCTACACCAATCTGGAAACCAATGATACCTCCAGCAATTGCGCCGACTGTGCCGCCGGCCATAGCGCCAACTACAAAACCGGTAAAGACAGCTTTGCCAAGCGCCAGAAAGTACATTCCAAGGCCAAATAGACCAGCAAGGTTGGCAGCAACAAATTTTTTACCCCACCCCAATGCTTTGTTAGCAACCATGAGCTCGGGGTTGGCCATTTTGGCACCTTGGGCCAGTTGCCCAAGCCCTTTTGCGCTGCCTAGTGCAAAGCTGCCTTTTCTAAACGCAAGCCCACCGAAAAATCTTTTGGCCATAAAACTATCCCTTACCTGTTTGGACATGACGGGTGTGTGGATACCGGGAACCCTGCCAGTAAAAGCGTTCAATGTAGCTCGAGAAGCGCGCCCGGCCCAGCTTGCTCTATAGCCTGCTTCCATAGCCTGAAAAGTGTCGGTGTATGTTTGAACTTTACCCGGGTTATTTTGAACAAAATTGTTGGCGTTTTTTAATATTACAAACCTTTTTCTAGCTCGAATATACTCAAGCCGTTCACCATGATTTAATGAGCCAACACGTTGCCGATACTGCTTTAGTTGACCTTCTGTCTCTTTATAATCTTTGGCGAATTGATCCCGGTTATGGGCAAGAAGAGTATAAAATGCTTCTTGCTGCACTCGAGGGTTCGAAGCCATAGCCAGCCCGACGCCTTTGGCGCTGAATCCAGTTTTATGGGTAAAAGCGGTGAGGTCTGGTTCAGCTCTACCTGCTCCGAGTTCTTCTACCTCTTTTGGCGAGAGCGGTTTATAACCAAGCATCGGCATGACATTCTGGCTAAAGTCTCTAAGATGCTCTTTATATTTACTGGTTTTATTGAGATTGGCCTCAATGGCTGCGTAGGCCGTTTTGTAAGCTTCTTCTTTAGTTTTTCTCACTTCTTCTAAAGTGAGTGGTCTACCGGGAGTAAAATGTGCCAACTGATTCTGAAAAGCGTTACGGTACTCACGTGCAATTTCGCCCGTATTTTGTTTAAGACTTTGCGCAGTTTCCTCTGCCCCTATTGGGTGTTCTTCCTTAGCAAACGTTTCAGCTTCGCGAGCAATTAGTTCATTCTCAGCGGCAATTTTATTCGCGTGATCTAATGTATCTAAAATGCTTTGTCCTGCAGCGTGGCTTTTGAGCGGTTCAAAATGTTCTTTGGTAATTGCTTCAGCACTTTTATTTATTTGTTTATATATACCTTTAAGATCGAGTTCTTCAAGTTGAGGATTAACTTCTTTACTTGCTTCGAGATTTGCTGCGATTGCTTCTGCAACATAACCAGAAATCTGGTTTTCATTTGTGATACTGCCTGCACCTTTTAATATTTCTTGAGATGTTGTTTGGGCCAGAGAATTAGAAATATGAGAAGTGTCGATTCCTTTGAGTTGTGGAAGTGATGATAGGATAGAGCCGAACTGAGCACTAAGTGAATGAGCCAGGCTTGATCCTAATTGGTTACTACTGTTATTAACTAGTGATTTGATATCGGCAGCTGTTGCAGGCATCCTTCGACAGGTCTTCGACCCTGAGGGCTCAGACCCGATGGGCTCAGGACAAGTTCCAGACAGACTGAATTAGCCTATCGACTTGTACAGGCCTAATTAAATGATAGCATAGCCTGAATTCCTAATTGCGTTTAATAGATGTGTGAATTTAGAAGTGCGAATGTAGATAGTGAAGTTGGAAGTGGGATCTTCATACTTCTATTGACGATTTTGTGTAAGGTTGGGGGTCGGTTGCGGCTGGTTAGCAGGTTGATTGCCAGTGCTATTTTGGGAAATGGGAGGTACAGGTTGAATCTGTTCGGTCAAGATCGGTTCTTGAGGCTGAACAGTGGCTTGTGGTTGCTCCGGAGTCGGCTCTTCGAATTGTTTAAGAACGTCCTCGCTTTTTTGTCTCATTTCCAATAATTCTTTTGGATTCGTGGTTACGAGTGCATGCTCGTCTGCTGAAGCAATGACTCTAATTGCAACGTGATGTGGACCCGCGAAGAAAATACCTTCACCGACGTCCGAGGCCAGTAATAAATGCTTCTCTCCTTCTGAAAGGTAGAAAACTTGCGCAATTTTATCAATGGATGCCGGTGATTGTTTAAGTAGAATCTGGATTGAGGAGTTGGTTACAATCGCTTTTCCATAGTCGTTTGCAAGAACATCTTCGACATCTTGAGAAATTGTCGTTAACCCAAGGTAGTATTTTCTGGCTCGCTTGGCAATACTATACATAAAGGTTGCACTGTCAGCGTGTTGCATCATATACCAGGCCTCATCGACAATTAATAGACGCTTCTTTATGTCATTTTTAACTCTTGTCCAGATGAAATCAAGAATTAGATGCATAGCAATTGGTCGAAGTTCTTCTTCTAAGTTTTTAACTGAAAAAACCGTGAAGGTATTTTTAATGTCCATATTTGACTGTTGGTTAAAGATACCGATTAAAGAACCTTTGACGAATTTTTCCAACCTGTCCGCGAGCCCTTTGGCTTGAGGTTCTTCCATGCCTATTAATGCTTTGTACAAATCTTCCATGAGTGGGGGTTCTTTTTTCTGAGTTGTTGGGTCCGGGGTGATTCCTTTAGCTTTGTAAGTGGCAACTAGTGCTCTATCAATAATTGCATCTTCGGTCGGGGTTAGCTTGCCCATTACTACTTTGAGAAAGCCGTGCAGGGAAAGAATTTTAAGCCCGAGTTCGTTTTCGTCTTCCTCGTAAACTCCCGAAAGATCAAACGGGTTTATTTTAGCGGGGCTATCAAAATCAAATGAAATATATTCGCCGCCAATTGCTTCTGCGAGGCTTTTGTATTCTTCTTCCGGGTCGATGACGATAACTTCCGTGCCGAACATAAGTGAGCGAAGAGCTTCTAGTTTGACCATGTATGATTTTCCGGCACCGGACTTAGCGAAAACGACCGAATTGGCGTTTTCCTGAGTAAACCGATCAAAGATTACCAGAGACCCATTGTGTTCATTAATACCATACATAACACCGGTATTTGAGGTTAGTGACGATGATGTGAATGGGAAGGTTGTTGCAAGTGAGGTAGTATCCATATTGCGGGTGATATAAAGGTGATCTGTACCTTCCGGTAGTGTGGTTTTGTAGGCTTCTTCCATTTGCAGAGTTGCATGCTTGGGGACCAAAGATAGAGAACCGAGTGTAGACTCGACTTGTTTAGAAATTGTGTCTAGCTCTTCTAAAGATTCAGCAGGGATTGTGACATAAAGACCGAATTGGAAAAATCTTTCCTGGCCTTTTACAAGTTCATCCTGCAAAACCTGGGCGTCATCGAGAGCAGCTTGAACTGCAGGGTCGATTACATGGCCGTGTTGGATGTCAGCAGTTATTGTTGCCTCCATTTCTGTAATTTTTCTCTTTAAATCGTCGAGGACACCTTTGGCTTCCGTAGGGTAGACAAACATGGAGGTTATCAAAGTGTGCTCGAAGTTAATTAGAGGTGACAGCCAATTTGCCTGCACGTATCTTGGATAACCAATTACAAATAGCGTTCTGTAGTATGTCGAGCCAATTTTAACGAAATCGAAGTCCACTTCTATTGCCGGCGGTGCAATAATATCTTTGACGGAAACAATCCCGGCAGCCAGTGCCTTACTCCACTCTTCTTCTTGGCCTGTTTGAGGTTGTTTATTGGGATTGAGTTGATTGATAAATTTATTGAGTTTCATTTTTTATTTTTTTGTCGGTGGTGCATTTTGAGCTATTGCAGCATACGCGTTTGATTGTGGTTGTTGAGCGGTAACCTGTTGAGTTTGAGCATACGATTGTTGGCGCCCTTTAACAAATTGTGCAGCGCTGGCTGTTGCCTGTTGAAGATTTTGTAGTGCATCTTGTTGGTTTGCTGGTGGGGTTGGAGCTTGTGACTGCAAACTTGCATTAGGTTGCTGTATGGATGGTGCCATAGGTTCTTCTACCGGAGCTTGAGCATTTTCAGACGGAGGGGCAGGTGCCGGTGATTCAACTGCCGGTTTTACCATTGGAGCATCGTAGGCTGCAGTGTCTAAAATAATCCTTTGGGTGCCGGTTGGTGCCGGGTTGTAAATGTCGTAGAAAAGTTCGATTAATTCTTTTGTTGATAGTTGATTGCTTGTTAAACCCAGACGTGCGGCCTGCTTGATTATATGGTCTCTTTTAGGGAACAGATTAATTTTTGCTTCACTGATGATTCGAGCTTTTGATTTGTTTTTATTAGCAGGTTGTTTTCTTAGCCCCCTTAACCCGAGTTCTAGAGGAGAAAAAGTGATGACTAAATAAAATTGTTTATCAAGAATTGTTTTTTGCTGTACGGTTGATTGGATAAATTCCATATATTTTTGTATTTGCCTTTTTAAATCAGGGTTAGGTTGTTCTTGCATCGATTTTTCAAGGTGTTGATAGTAGGTTGTAATGTCGGCTTTTTTAGACCTTATGATTATTTGCAGGGGAAATGATAGTGAGTTTAGGAAGGCTGCATAAGCATATATCGTAGCGTCTTGTTCCGCTTCCGAGAGGATGTCAAAATTGACTGCCGAAGTTGACATGATCATTGCTACATTGCCGGTTTTTAAAATCACCATATTTTCGGTGATGTTTTCTACATCCAAATGTTCTTGAGTCGAGGCTTTGGATTTATCTTTAGCCATTTAGTTCTCCTTCCGAGTTAATTGCAATCGGTGGAACGATTTGGTTTTTAAGAGTAATTGAAAATGGATTGAATTTAGCAAGTTGGCTTTCGGTTTCTATGGTATAAGTTCCACTTGACAGTGGTGTTGCCGAAAGAAATTGGCCGAGGGTGTTGGTTTTAAGTGCTCTTACGGGGATACCGTTTTCATCCCGGACAACAAGGACGGCGCCGTCTATTGGTCCGCTTCCTGCGTCTACAACTTGCCCGGAAATTACGTTTGGTGTTTTGGTTAAGGGTAATATTTCTGCACTGGACAATTGCTTGTTCCCCACCTCTTGTTTTTTAAGGTCAGTTACAGAAAATACGGGGTTGTTGCTTATTTTGGTAGCCGCAGCGGTAGGCGGAGGAGTTTGCACCTGCTGCCCTGTTGGCCCTGGCGCAACCTTTGTTTTTTGGGGTATATTCTGAGGCTTTGGCTTTATGTGTTGGCTTGCAACTTTTGGGATCGGGCTCGGCCTTCTTTCTATCGGTAAAACAACGGCGGGGTTTGTATTTTCGAATTGATAACGCTTCTTAAGTTCATCAGATATCTCAAATCTTTTTTCTCCGCGAATTGGTAGTTTTGAGATATCGAAATTTACCGGGGGCGCATAGTGGAGTTTGCGGGCCCTTGTTGTGCCGATTCCGTGGACAAGCTTTATTTTATTATCCCAAGTTCTAACCGGGATTATATTGTCGATAGAATAGTTAGTGTCGGAAGCCAAATTTACAGCCGGTTCACTTATAAGTTCAACATATTCATGTTCGGGCGGAGGCGGAGGCGGTGTAGCAATTCTTTTTTCTACCCCTTTTAAAATGTACGGCTTAGCATGAGGTGCGATTATAGGTGGAGGAGGAGGTTCGACTTTCATGTTTTTAGCTTGCGGTCGGGCAATGTCTTCTAAATGAGGTACGGGGGGCAGTTGAACATTTGATTGCTTAAAGCCGGAATCTAGAGTGTACGACCGGGGAGAAGCAGCGCTGGGGATACGTGGCTCCGGACCAATTTTATCAGCAGACGAAGTAATTTTGGGTTGCGCAACCGGTTCCGGGGAGCCGATTTTAATTGCTTCTTGCTTAGGCAGAGGATTTTTTGGCCAGATTATCGGCGGCGGCGGTTTCTCTGCCGGTACGGCAGGAGAAGCTGACACGCCAATAGCCGGCTGAACCGAATAGTCGATATCCTGAAGCGCAATTTCTTCTTTAACATCCAAAGGGGAAGCGTTGTCTTTTGGGAGAGTTTTAAGATAAGCCATGAGCCTCTCCTTCTTTTTGCTGGAAAGTTCTTCGGGTATGTTATCTTCGGCAATCGGTGGGGTAATGATCATGGTTAGAAAATCAGGGATTTTTTTCTCTTTAGTCCATACTCTTTGAGTTGGAGACATAACTGCTTTAATAAACGCAACAGCCCATTTGTCAAATGGTCTGCCACCAATAGGGACAAGTGCAATAAAAAATGCAAAGCCGCCAACTGCAAATGAAACCGGGTAGCGGATTATGGAAGGAATGCCGGAGAAGTAAATAACGGCCGCGAGAGATAAAGGGATTATGAGGGTGAAAAACTGCCGGGCTGTTAAATTACCGAACAGCTTAAATTTAAACGAAGCGATGTTTTGAGGGACAGGATGTTGTTGCATACCTTAAGAAATTCTAAATTCTAAATTCTCAATTTTTAATCAATTTCAAATATTTTAATTTTTAAAATTTAAAATTGTAAATTTAAAATTAAAGCTTGGCCTACGGCCACCATACCATATGAAACATGGACGCAATAGTCAAAATTTTTCACGGGGTTTTTTGATGTAAATTGATATGTTTCTATATTGTTAAATTGCAAAATTGTTGAATTGTTGCTTAGGTTTTTTCTTATCACATTGTCATCCTGAGCGAAAGCGAAGGATCTATATTCGCTGCTAGATGTCCATGGCCTCTTAGGCCGTGGATGAATGCATAAAAGCGAATACATACTTCCGAGGGATAAAAATTAAACATATTATTGTGGTTTTCTTTGCTCATGTAAACTTAAAGACAATACCGAGGGCTTTTAGCCCTCGGAAGTTTATAAATGTTAAAATAACAGTATGCCTGCACCAGCTGAAAAAAAAAGTATTGACGATCGCCCCGTCGAATTAGAAGAAGAATCCCGACACGATGAAAAGAAGGATGATGCTGATCATGGCAAGCGGTCGGCTAAAGAAAAAGATGATCAGCAAAATGGAAAAGTTGATAAAGCTAAGATAGATCAGGCACTAGCACCACTGCGAGAAGCTTTGCAAGCAAGTGAACCTTCTAGCCAAAAACCTCAAGAACAGAAAGTACGAGGATTAGATCTAAAAAAAACATCTCCCCATAATGGTGTAGAAGTTTTGAAAACTGGTGAGGATAAATATTTGATTAACGGAATTACCAGTTTTGATAAAGTAAGTCTGCAAAAAGTTTTTAATGAACATGGGATAAACGTCGATCTTGTGTTTCCCGGCGATTGGGGAACACGTAGTGAAATTTCTCAAAGACAGTGGCTTCGGGAACAAGGGATTACAGTTGTTACCCCTTTAAGAGGTGGAGAAGTTAATGATTTCTTAGCTGATTTGCCCGATGAAGGTGCTGTTAGCGGTGATCTTGGCAATTACATTCGAGAGATAAAAAGAATTGCTACAGGCGCAAGATCCAGTCAAGACAAAAATAGCGCCCTTCAAAACATAGAACAGGAACTGACGACTGCCAAATTGCGAGGAGGGCTTGCGGCAAGCGAGGATTCAATTTCGCAGGTTCAGGAAGCATTGTCAAAGGGCATAAACGATATTGGTGTTGAAGCAATGCGAGATTCAAGAGGGGCTGGCTATCTCGAAGATGAGCTGGGGAGAGTGCCGATGTTTGAAAAGGATCAGTTAGAAATTAATGCAAAAGAGGCTACTGATAAGCTTCTCAGTTTTGCAAAAGAAGGTAGGGCAACCGGAGCTGAGTGGGATGAAGCTCTCAAAAATGTCAAAGAAATGGTTCAACAGGTTAAGGATTTAGCAGGTGCTCCTGAGCCGAAAAACTACGGTCAAGCTCACAACATTACCAAGGGGATTAGAGATGCTATTGCCAGAAATATCGACGGTTTTGACAAATTGCCTGATGAAACTATCCGAAATGAACTCAAATCTGCGGAAATTCATCTCAAGACTTTGGATCATAAGTTCCAGGCACTATTAAATTCGAAAAACAAACAAGAACCACATGCTTTGGTTGGTGATATTGATAGTGATGCTGCACTTTACCTGAAGCAAATAACTGCAGGTTACGGTGTTGGTATTGACCGGGCTAAAAGGTCCATTTGGCAAAGAGCTCAAGGGGAAGATCCTCAGGGTATTCGTGAGTGGCGAGCTCTCAGGTCAATTGAAAGTTTAGATGAATCTATTCGTGTTCAGCAGCTTACGGAAACTCCTGTAATTTGGCGGGAGGTGCCGGATAAACTTGCGAGCGTTTATACGCAAATGGAAAGTATGGATTTTACAGTAGAGGAGCTGCAGGTTGTTACCAGTCAGGCTATTCAACTAGTCAGGTCGGTTACTCCGGACGATCCTGAGGGAAGGGAATTAAGAGATAAGTTGGTTGACCAACTGGAAGCATTTCGGGGCTTTCATAGCATGAGAATAACGATGGAAAGGAATGACATGGATCCCGAAAGGATGCTAGAAATTTTCAAGCAATATTTTGATGATGAAACATGGCAGCATTTTGCTGAAAGATTTGCTAAAGATTCTCGGTCAAGGGAGTTTTTAGTTCTTAAAAAAGATGAGCATGGGGACTTCTTAGACAATAAAGGAAATGTCACGAAAGATGAAAATGCTGCTGCACGCGAGAATATTAATGTATTTGACGTTGCCTTTTCTCAGTATTCTGAAAGATTAAGGCAGGAAAGAATAAAAATGAATATGGTCGAGGAGCTGACTAAACATGCAATTGAAAATCCGTTAGGTGCAGGTGCTGTTAGCGAAATTGAAAAAGGAATGCGCATTAGGCTCTCAATTGAACAAAAAGCAGATCTTGAAAACCTGCGCCAATATTTTGTCAGGAAAACTCAAGAAAAAATTAATGAGACACAGGAGTTAAAAGGACGCAGCGTAGATGAAGTTTGGGGAAGAAAAAGAGAAATTAACGGCGTTGAATGCCTCAGAGGTTTTTATGGCATTACTCATCAAATTGTTCAAGACTGGAGTGCTAAAGAAACGCTGCAGGGCGCTTTTGGGAATGTTAGTGAAAAAGATTTGAAAGATTTGATGCTCCATTTTGGGATGGACCCCAGTAATAAGGATGATTTTGAGAAAGCTAGGGGGGAATTTTTGAACAAGGATTTCCTGCAAATAAGGCGCGGTGAAATGCTTCAAGAACTCGAGAAAGAGTTAAATGAGCAGGATGTACGGGTTGATTTGAAAGATGGCACTACGCGCAAACTTGACCTTGTAGATTTAATGCAATCAGGATTTTTAGAATCCGTTGATTCGAACGCCTATTACACAACCTGGATGTTTGAATGGTCAAATTACGATGGAATCCGTATTTACAGTCGCGACACTGTAAGCAATCTTGATGACGATTTTGAAAGTTTGGTTTTCCATCAAAATACGAATATGTTTTATGGCAGGCATATTGACCATATTTGGGAGTTTTACCATGACACCAACGAAAATCGCGGTCGGCCGAAGGAAAATGATGTTAACAGAATCTGGAAACAGTATTTGCCCGGCAAACACCATTATCTATTCCCCCAAAATTCTACGATGGTCAGGTGGACAGAGCATTTTATGAATGCTGAGCAAAAAGCTACACTTCAAAGGCGAACAGAGGAAATGATGAGACAGTACGATTTTGACAATGAAAAATATCACGAGGATTACGTAGGTTGGATGAGAAACGCGGCAATGATGGACATGATCGAAAGCGGAGAGGTTTCAATGTCAGCTGCAGATAACAACGTAAAGTTTAGTGAAATTATGAAGCAAGGAAAAGTAAGGAAATTTGAGATGATTGACGTTTTCGTTGACCGCAATAAACATAAAGAATATGCAGGACCGCAAGCTTTCCAGGCGTATCTGGCTAATCCTACAAACGAGAGATTTATTGAACTTAATGATAAAACAAAGACCTTTTATTCAACACGTGGAGCACGGCAGTTCCCCTTTATGACTTTAGCGTTTAGAGCTCACTGGGATGTCAACAGTAAACATAGGCGAAGATTGTTTGACACAGATAACTTAACTTCTGTAGCTGCCGAACATACAGCAGAAACTTTGCAATCGCGGGGGGATATGGAGAGAAAGCAAGTTGAACACGAAAAAAGAAAACTGCTGGGTTTCAAGAGTATGAAAGTAGGTGGGGCAATGGGTGTGCCAAAAGTAGGTGAGTTTGAAACGCCGGGTGCGTTCGGGGCGATGCTTGGCACAACACCATTCAGGAGGTTGAGGCAGGGCTTGGAGTTTGGTAGAAAATCAGCTTGGGAAGCAAAGCACGTACCTTTGGTACTGCCGCTTTTTGCAGTGTTCGGTTTTATCTGGGGAGGTTTTACGGAATTTCTGAAGCAGGGAGTTAATCAGGCAAGTGGTAGGCAAAGATAAAATCGAGGATTAGTTAGGGCCTTTATTTTTTGGTGGACCAAGCACGTTCCCGTATCGTTTGCTGTAAATACCAGTTTCAGTATCTTCTGCTATTTTTTCCTGTTCTTCTGCAGCGCGCATCTTAGCTCCTCTTGCAAGAGGATTGTATCTATTTGCGTATCCTCCTGCATACTGACCAGCTTTGCCTAACCCTGCACCCACTACGGCTCCGCCTGCTGCTGCGCCGGCCATGGCGCCTGCGCCAAGTTGCGGGCCTTTGACACCGATAGCATTTTTAACCAGTTCGGCAGCTTGCGGGGTGAGAAGTAAAATTCCAATCCCGATAAGGCCACCGATGACGCCCGGATCTATTCTACCGGCAAGAAGCGGGAATACTACGACTTGATCTGATTCAATAGCCCCACCACTACCTGGAACCGCACCGAGACCTTCAATACCTCCTAGAATACCGGCAAAAATAAACATCATGGCAACAGTTGGGAATACGGCAACTTGCGAAGCCATTTGTTTAAACCATTCGCCGGCGCCGTTTCTGCCGGGCAGGGCTTGGATTAAGAAGAAGAACGGGGCTGCCATAGTTAAAATGATGATCATCGCGTAGGCCATCAAGAGCATGAAGAAAATTCTAAACATGATAAATAGAAGAGCAATACCAATGACTAACCCTGCTACAGTGCCGCCAAAAAAGCTGATAACTTTATCCAGCTTGAAAGGAAGATCAAGAACTTGATCGATTAAACCCTTGACCGAATCAAAAACAGATGTGAAGACACCTTTCCAGGAGCCAAAGATTATACCAAATACGTTTTCACGAAAGACGTAATCTCCACCAGTTAGCAAGCCTGCTGCCTCCAGCGTCCGAATCAAAATATTAAGCACAAGGAACATCACGTCTATTAGAAGGCCTGCGATTGCATAGCTAAAAGTGACCAGAATAAGAGCGATGATTATTCTGGGGATTGAATCCTGGACAGTGGCTACTGCCTGCGGAGAGATATGGGCGCGGAACATAATCATAAAGCCCATGATGACAAATACGATGACGAAGCCAACGTAGGAGATGTTTCGAAATACCGACCAAAGTTTTTGCACGGGTTGTAGGGCAGTAAAACCGGTGGTTCCAGCCTGCGCATAGACCGGTTGGACAGGGTTAATGTCTCTAAATTTTTGGGCGAAGTATTCCACACCGGAGACTGGCGGTGTTGAGTACATTGAGGCGACTAAATTGCCGGTTGCGGCAAGTGCACCGGTATTTTGGGTAACTGAATTGGTGTCCGGGTGAAGATCGGATTTACCAGTTAGTAAATTAAAGAGACTGTCTGTAGTCCCGGCTATCTGGTTCAAGTTAAAAATTTTGTCATCAAAAACATTCTTCTCAATCGCACACTTGTTGATTTGGTCGATTGCCTCTTGGACGGTTAGGTCAGGATCAGCCTCGCATTCCTGGGCATACGAGTTAGTAGCCAGCAACCAGAGACCAGAGAACAGGAGAAATATTGATATGAACATAAACAGCGTTAAGCGCCGCCTTTGGCGAGCCTCGCCTTTGGCGGGTTTAGCGTTAAGCGGTAAGCAGGCTATTTTCATCATTGCAGACTGTCCTCCTTCACTAAAGTTTCGGAGGATAAATCCCACTTCGTCCCGCAAAGCGGGACTTCGAGGGATAAAAAACTCGTTTCCTAATCTAATCTTAAGACTAAAGTGAGTTTACAGTCAACGGTTAACAGTTTAGAGGTTGCCCAAAACCTACTAGCTTTCACGTTCATGGGAAAAGATTGTTGCAACAAACGAACTTTTTGTCATTGCGATCCCGAGCGAGCCCGCTCCGACTCGGAATCGAGGCGAGCGAAGCGAGTCGAGGGAGCGGCAATCTGTCTTTAGTCTAAGATTGCTTCATCGCTGACTCCTCGCAATGACTTAGGGAGAGGTTTTGGGCAAGCTCACAGTTTACCGCTCATTACGTCTTCGAGTTTGTATGCTGGTTCTTTTGCTGTAGCTTTTTTTGACAAGGACATTTCCAATTCTTCCCATTCATATTCTTGTTTTCCATCAAGACTGGTTGTTTTGGTTTTTGGGTTCATGGATTGTACTCATTATATCAGTTCAAGCACAATTGGATCCTGCTTGTTCTTTGGTTAAGCTGCAATGCGGGCACTTGGTTATTCCAGCGCCAGAAGGAATTTTGCCTCCACAGCCGCCTTTTTCGCGAGGGCAATGGAAGTGATCAGCGCTTGTTTGGCATTCCGGGCAACTCTTGCCAAATTCGGCAACAGAGAAGGGTGAGTTAACCACTGACAATTGACCACTGACAATTGACGAGAAGTCTGTTTGTAATCCGCAGCCGGCTGCAACCTGGCGAACAGGAAAGCTTCCAAAATAGTTTACCAGACTTCCTACATCGGGAGTGGAGTAGGTTTGGAAATGGGCTGTTTTTCGGATTATAGCTTCTAAACCTGGTGCTTTTCCGGCCAATGCATCGGCGAAGTTTAAAAGGGCATTGTATGTTTTGAGTAACGGATTATTAACGTAGTTGATGATAAGCTGACTGCAGATCGCAGTGATTTCTTCAAGCTCTTGGCGGGTAATTGTGTTTCCGTCTGGAGGAAAAAGAGCAAGTATTGGCTCAAGGCTTTTGTAAGTAAGCAGTGGGGTTTTTAGAAAATCGGCATCACAGGGATTTTGGGGGAGATTGTTAAACTGGTCAAAAGCTGCGGCAGCTTTCATGAACTGCTTATAGGTTGTTGAAGTGGTGTATCTGGATATGGTGACGCAATCACCATGTTTTTCCCAGATATCGAAGAAGTTGTGTTGATACATTGAGTCGTTTTGACCGCGAGGAGAAATGATTATAATCTTAACTCCATCAAATCGTGGGTCGGTTAGAATTTTTTCGGCGCGCGCAAAACCTTCAACTTCAGCATGTTCACGCGCAGTCTCCTTCGAACCGTTTTTCTGGCGATATCTTTGGCCGCGCTTGATAATCTCAATAAAGCGTTCGTCATGTTCGGGGCTTTGCAAGTTGCCGTCAATAACTTGGTAGGTTACTTGTGAGATTTCGACTTTGAATCTTTCACCAAGGGCGGTTTCTAAGTTGTGGCGGGTGCGCAAATTAAGTTGGGTTTTGCGTCTGTCAAATTCTTCTTCTGAAACCTGAGGCTTGAGATCTGCCAGTCCTTTGTAAGCGTTGATATCAAAAAGAGGGTCATAGCCAAGAATTTTTTCGGCCTGGCGATATTTACCCACATCGGGAGTGGGGTAAGTTGGAAATTGGTCTGTTTTTCGGATTTCAGTCTTGTGGTCTGGCTGGATGAGTGCTCGCTCCGGTATCAAAAAAACCTCCTCATGAATTCCGATCGAGTCTAACTCGATTCGGGTTTCCCGATAAAAAACTCGGGAATCCCGAGAAGGTATGTAGTCGTTTTTAGCAACAGGCCCTGCTCGGGGTAAAATAATCCCATGCGGTATTCGGACTGATACGGAGAAAAATTTCTAATTTCCCGTCAAAGACGAGGCTCGCCTCTGGCGGCTAATTATTCTAATTTCTAAATTATTTAGACCAATTAGTGCAATTAGAGCAATTAGGTTAATTCCTGCACGTAATCACCGTTGCGGCACAGTTGAGGAGTTGTCTCCTTCGCATGAAGCTATGGAAGACTCACCTCATTCCCCGCGATGAGATTAGAGTTACTAAACCTAGCTTAACATTTGAAGAATTTTTGATCAATAGTTGGTCAGCAGTTAATCAAGAATTAGTTTAAAATCCCGATGTGCCAATAGTAACCCACATCGGGTGTGGTTATGGATAAACCGCATGATTAGCTATCGGAGATTGTAGCGACTTGGGGGACTTGGGCTTGGGGTTCGGCTCTGGTTTCTTATCGTTAAGGGCCTTACTCCAATTGATTTAGCTGTCAACTCATGTTTTTTAAAAGTTTAAAAGGTCGGGCCTTAGAAGGGTTGTTGGGGTGGGCACAATGATCAAGAGTAGTCTTTGTCTAGAATTCGTTTTAAGGAAGATATTTTATTTTAAGGGAGTTTAAGTCTGCACCTTGAGATAGTAACCAATCAACAGCTTTTTTACGGTTTTCATCATAGGGCGGATTAATTACATTTATATATATCTGATCTTTATTATCTGAGTATACGATTGAATAGTCTGCAGTAATGTGGGGAAGTTCTAATACGATTTCGTTTCTGCTTTTAGTTTTTGGTTTGTTAAATTGAGTAATGACTATTCCAATGATGAGTACTGCAATAAATATAAAAGTTGCAACTAGACCAAACTGCAGCAATTTTCTTGATTTATGTAGGTTAGATGTTTCCACTTGTAAATTCAATTTCGCCAGGGGCGACTGTATTGTAAACACTTTTAAGTCTACTTAAAAAGCCGGGGTTGTTTGAGCATAAAGGAACTGCATTTGGTCCACAAAAGAAGGCGACCCATTCTATAAATGAATCTTGAGGGTTAACAGGATCATAGGGGTGCTCATTAGCGGTAAAATTCAAGAAACAATTTAAACTATCACTAAAACTTACAACTTGGCTAGTATCACCTCCGGGGAAACAGCCAAATTCGCTATTCGCACCTGCACCGCCAAATCCACCTTCTTCCCACCAAATTGTAATAGTGAATGCAGGGCTGATTCCCCTCGCTAAACTTTCAGATACAACAAAATCCCATTGATCGATATTGTTTCCTGGCCAAGAATTATTAGCCATATTAGTGATTTCTGTTCTTATGTTTGGGTCAACCACAATAGAAGTATCCCCATATTTGATATAAAAGTCTAAGGTATCAGAATCAAAACCGGGCGGTAAATCAGGTGGAATACGAGTATCACTCGCTGCAGCAGTTTCGACCGGGCAGGCATTTTTAATACCGTATACTTGTTGCGCTGCAATCGGGTAAAGGGCGTTGTGCCAGACATATTCTTTACTGCAATCACTACCGCCGATGAAACGCCTTGAAAGATCGTTATCACTATTTAGGTCAGTTTCCCCTGGCTTCTTTTTCTCCACCGAAGAAAGGAATTGCTCAAGACATGTAACCAGTCTTGGTTTATCTAATAAATAATTAGTAATACAGAATTCGATTTGGGTATAGTCTCCATAGAGTCCAAGTTCGGCTATTCTCTCACTGGACCCTAAAATATTAATTATTTCATTACAGGAGTTGGAATCTGGATCAACTTCGGGCCGGCATTTTCTCAGCAACTCTTCAATTTTTTCTTCAAAAATAGTTATCGGGGTGAAAAATGAATAAGTGCCGGGCCGGCCTTTAATCTGAAAGTCCTCAGAGCCGATAAACGGTTCATTATTTTTAACATCCGAAAAGAGCGTATTGTTCCAAATTTCGGTGGTCCACGGGATTTTGAAAACCGGCCAGATAGAGACATCTACCGAACAGCTCCAAAGCGGTATCGTTGGATCAACAATGTGGCATTCGTCCCATTGTTTTTCTCCCCGCCCCACATCCGGAATTTTCATAGGATTATGCTTAGGCTCCCAATATATCTGAAAAGTGCAGATGACATTTTCATTATCTGTATCTAACTTATACTGGTCAATTTGATTTTCGCACGTATATTCCAAGCCATCATTGAGTTGAGTCGGGAATGCACAATAGGGGTCTTGCCCTTCTTTGCCGTCTATTAAGACCCTAATGCAGTCATTTGGATCCGGTGGATCACTTTGATTACTCTGGGCAAAAGCATCGGGAATGGGTTTAATGAGGTCTAATGTCGAACTGATTACGTTTTTGAGGGCGTTGGAAATAGGGTTGTTCTTGAACGCTTTTAAACAGGTGTCGATAATTTTGCCCAAAATCCCATTCGAGGATCTAAATTGATCCAAAAAGGCACCGTCTTTGTTTCCTAGAATAAGATCGTTGCTGTTGTGTGATTGGGCAACTTTGGGTACTATAATTTGGTTTAATTGGCCTGTAGTTGTAGTTGTTCGGAAATATCTTGGAACGACAAAGGTTATTTCCTGCGGCAGCCAATCCGGGCAGTATTCACGATCGAGCACTCTTTGGATATGCCTGCCTGTGGAATTAGATTCTTCGCGGAAAGCAATGTATGCTTCATAAAATTCGTCGTAGGTTGTGGGGATTTTGCCCCAGTATTTCCCCCAACCTTCTTGCCACTCGTCTTTATCACCGCCGAAGCTTGGCGGCGTAGGAGATTCACTGCCTGGATCCGTATCCGGTAGACCGCCAAAATCAACAACCATGTCATAAATTCTTCTCGGGTTTTCGCCGTTTGTATCGGTAATCTCATCCGATGCCTCCGGAAGATGTGAATTTTCCCAAACGTAGTTAACGTATTTAATTCTTTGTAAATCAAGCATTACTTGAGGACCTGCTTTCTGGCCGGGGCCATTGAATGTGCTGATGGTAACTTGGTCAGCCCCGGCAATGTTTTCTTGCTTATGGTCGATATTTTGATATTTACCTTCATTGTAATTGGAATTAGTTGGGCCAAATAGTGCTCCGAGCTCGGAAAAATCGATAGGAATTGAGATTGGGATCTTAGCATGATAGTTATCAGTAGGTGGAGAGATAACCGTTAGCCTAATACGATGTAAGTTTGCCGGAGGTTCCCTATTTTCGTTTGCAAGCCAGTGATGGGTAAGGATTTCTTCATTCGGCACAATCGGGTTTTGACAAGGGAGAGAGACTGGTTCTTCTTGAGCGTGAGCAGAGCTAGTGAATAGTGAAAAGTGAATAGTGAATAGAAAAGTTAACAATAAGCTAACTATTAACCATTTACCATTTACAATTAACGATTTTAGGACAGACCGAAAAGCCATGGGCAGCAAGGGCATAATTCCATTATACCCACCACCTTTCGTCATTGCGAGGAGCACTTCGTTCCTCAGTTTTGTGGCTATGTAAACAAAATAGTTTTTGGTTGTCACAGGTCAATTTTAGAGATTGCTTCGCTTCGTCGAGTCAGACTCGACTTCGCTCGCAATGACGGTGAGGGAGGAAGCTCGCAATGTAACTTTTACTTTTTAACTTTAAAATGTGGGGATTCTACTCCGATATTGGGAAGCTGACATTAGTTACGTCTACGCCGGTTATATTTTGGACAACCAGCAATATGAGCCAGGAGACGACGACTAAAATAATGCCGATTATGGCGTAAGTTAAAGTATTTCTGGCACCGGCCGCTGCCTTGGGGTCGCCGCCGGACATTAAGAATTGGATCCCCCCGATAATCAATACTATAAAAAAAGCAACAGCGGCAGCAGGCACTAAAAGCTTAATTATATTTTCGACTACTTTGACAATTGCACCCAGCTCTGCAGGAGCATTAGGGTCGCTTACTGTCGGGGCAGAGCCGCTAACTTCTAAGGTTGCGATTCTGGGATCGCAAAAACCTCCACCACCGGGATCTATTACCTGTTCCTCAACTTCAATTATGTAACGTCCGGGAGTCGCCGGTGATATAACCGTAATAGTTGTTGTTGTTTCGCCGGTGCCGATCCCGCCACTGGCTCCGGGGGAAAAATTACCGTCAGAATCTTTAATGGTGACATTAAAGAAGGAGTTCGAAGTACCGGTTACTATGATATCAATGGGGCTGTTTGGCGCGATGAAATCGGTTGCCAGAGTATATCTACATGCGGCATAAATAGGGGTGTGGGAGACGAAAAGAAATAAGAAAGCGAAAATCAGGACAAAGAGCAGACTTAGGATTTTTCTCATTTAATTAACCTTCACTAGCTCTTTAAAGATTGCATCATGAAAAGGCGCACCGCAAACCGACACAATTTTTACTAAGTATTTTAAAAAATACCCGTTTTATGGAGTGCCGTTATATGTAGGGATATTAACACCGCCGGTAATAATGTCGACACCAAAGAAAATTTCCACCAGTCGGATAATAGCGTAGGCAACTAATACGATGACAAGACCGATTAGAGCGGCGGTGATCATTCCCCTTGCGCCGGCAACACCTTTTTCGTCACCCCCTGCAACAATCCATCTGATACCACCGATAATTAAAAATATAAACGCAAGAACAAACGCAACCACAAGAATAAATTGGATCGCTCCTCTGACTACTTGAACGATGTCGTTGATCGGTCTTATAGTCTCTGGAACAAGATTGGTTTGCGCGGCTGCAGCTGCCGGAACAGCTAATGCTGTGGCTTCCAAAAGTGCAGTCCCCATAATTCTTTTAGGTACACTTAGCATATGTGTCAATTCACCTCCTCCCAAAGCTATCTTTGAGGCAAGATTAAGCCATTAGTAATTATACTAATATCGAAAAATCCTTCTATTAATTTGATTATAGCAAAGGAACCGACAATAATGAGCATGCCGACTAAACCCATGTAAATTTGGGTCCAAGCCTGGCCTGTCGATTTAGGGTCACCACCGGATGTTACAAATCTGAAACCTGCAAATATCGTCCACAGGAGTGCTGCCACAAAAGAAACAATAAGCAAAAGCTGGATTCCCGCCCTAACGGTGCCCGCTATAAATTCGGTCGGATCACCGCCGGAGTCGGGAGTACCCGGAGGCGGGGATATTGTGCCTATTTGGGCGAGTAATTTATCCATAGATAAATCAATTTCTAATTTCTAAGTACTCTAATTTCTAATTAAATCCCAAGCTCCAATGACCAGTTCTTTTGGGTATTT
>Ga0155333_140_pt1 | contig 50412 bp, 54 predicted proteins | sample RifCSPhighO2_02_FD_106301 | JGI IMG/M metagenome (GOLD analysis project Ga0155333, IMG submission 106301) | Candidatus Curtissbacteria bacterium RIFCSPHIGHO2_02_FULL_40_16b | reverse complement strand
TGACATAATTAAGCCTAACTATGGCTTTAAAAACTCAATTTAAACGTGTTGACCCTAAGCAAAATTTTGTGGAAATGGAGAAAGAGCTTCTTAAATTCTGGTTTGATTCAGGGATTATCAAAAAATATCTAAACCGCAACAAAAATTCTAAGAAGAAATTTTCATTTCTCGACGGGCCGATTACCGCCAACAATCCCATGGGTGTTCACCATGCGTGGGGAAGGACTTACAAAGATTTATGGCAGAGATATTTTAATATGAAAGGATACCAGCAGAGGTTTCAAAACGGTTTTGACGAGCAAGGTCTTTGGATAGAAGTTGAAGTCGAAAAAGAACTTGGTTTTAAAAATAAAAAAGACATCGAAAAATACGGTATAGATAAATTTATCGAAAAATGCAGACAAAGAGTAGAAAAATTTTCCCAAATTCAAACTGAACAGAGTAAGCGCCTTGGTTACTTTATGGATTGGGAGAATTCATACCACACATCTTCCAGTGAAAATAATTACGCGATTTGGAATTTTCTAAAAACTTGCCACAAAAAGGGGTATCTATATAAAGGGAGAGATTCTGTGCCCTGGTGCCCACGCTGTGGTACAGCAATTTCTCAACATGAAATTCTTACAGAGGAATATCAGGAAATGACCCACAAAGCAGTTTATGTTAAGTATAAAGTCACTGGTCACTGGTCACTGGTCACTGGTCACGTTTATCTTCTTGTCTGGACGACAACTCCATGGACTTTACCCTCAAACGTGGCCATAGCTGTTAATCCAGATTTAAAGTACGGAATCTGGATTATCGATGGGGATAAATTAATAATCGAGCAAACACGAGCTAAAGCAATTGGTGTCAAAGAAAAACCGCAAAAGATTTTCAAGGGTAAAGAACTTGTGGGCACAACTTATCAGGGTGTTTTTGATGATTTGCCTGCTTTAAAAGGAGTTAAGCATAGCGTAGTTTCCGCCAAAGATTTAGTGACAGCCGAAGAAGGTACAGGTTTGGTTCACATTGCTCCCGGTGCCGGAGAAGAAGACTTTAAACTTGCTCAAGAAAATAAATTAGGTGTGGTTGAGTCGATCGATGAATCGGCAAATTACATTGAGGGTTTCAGCGATCTAACTGGTAAAAACGCCAAAGACAATCCCGATTTGGTAATCGAAAAGCTGCGTCAAAAAGGAACACTTTTTAAAGTCGAAAATTACAAACACCGTTATCCAACTTGCTGGCGCTGCAAAACAGAGTTAGTTTGGCGAGTAGTAAATGAATGGTATATCGCTATGGATTTAAAGGATTCGGATGACGAAGAAGGCAGGAGTTTGCGAGAAGAAATGATCGATGTAGCGAAAAACATAACCTGGATACCGAAGTTTGGCTTAGATCGTGAACTTGATTGGCTTAATAATATGCACGATTGGCTTATTTCTAAAAAACGTTACTGGGGACTTGCACTGCCAATTTGGGAATGTTCAAAATGTAGTCACTTTGAAGTAATAGGTTCAAAAGAAGAGTTAAAAAAGAAAGCCGTTGAAGGCTGGGCAAAATTTGACGGGAAAAGCCCTCATAGGCCACAAATAGATGGAGTTAAAATAAAGTGTTCAAATTGCGGCCTAAAATTAACAAGAATTCCAGACGTTGGTAATGTTTGGCTAGACGCCGGCATTGTGCCAATATCCACAATGCCGGAAAACTGGTACCCTGCAGATTTCATCACCGAGTCTTTTCCGGGCCAATTTAAAAACTGGTTTTACTCGCTAATCGCCATGTCAACTGTACTAAAAAAATCCAACCCGTACAAAACAGTCCTGGGATTTGCCACGCTTCAGGATGAAAAAGGAAAAGAAATGCACAAAAGTCGTGGAAACGCTATCGAATTCAATGAAGCTGCCGACAAAATTGGCGTTGATGTTATGCGCTGGCTATATACTTCTCAGAATCCATCCAGTAATTTATTATTTGGCTATCACAAAGCAGACGAAGTAAGGAGAAGATTTTATTTAATACTTTGGAATTCGTATAAATTTTTTATAGATTACGCGAGTCTTACGAATTGGAATTGCCATAAAACACCCAGAGATATAAATAAAAAATTGACAACTCTCGATAAATGGATTTTGGCAAGTCTTACCAAAACTACACTTACCGTTAATGAGTTTTTGAATAGGTACGATTCGATGATAGCTTCAAGAACAATTGAAGATTTTGTAGTGAACGATCTTTCTGCCTGGTATATTCGCAGATCCAGAAATAGAGTAGGGCCCACTGCAAATAAACAAGACGAAAATATTTTTCTTTCCACAATGTATGGCGTTTTGGTGACACTATCAAAACTACTTGCACCGTTCACGCCATTTATCGCAGAAGAAATTTACCGGAATTTAACAGGTGATATTTCCGTAAATCTAAAAGATTACCCTCTGGGTGATACAAGATTAAAAAACTCTAAATTATTAAGTGAAATGAAAACTGGCCGCCAAATTGTAGAAAAAGCTCACTCTATAAGAAAAAAAGAAGGCATAAAAGTTCGGCAACCATTAGCGAGTGCAACTTATGGAGGTTTTAAACTACCAAATGATATTGAGAACATGCTGGCGGCAGAATTAAACGTAGAAAAATTAATTTTCAATAAAAATTCTAAGATAAAACTGGATACTAAATTAACAGAACAACTTAAGAAGAAGGGTGAAACTAGAGAAATAATTAGACAAATCCAGCAAGCCAGAAAAGAAGCAGGGTGCAATTTATCAGAAATAGTTTCGGTCAAACTTCCAACCTGGCCAAAGGGATTCGAGGAAGAAATTAAAAGAGAAACCTTAGCAAAATCAATAGAAAAAGATATAAAGCTCGAAATAGTTAGAACTTAAAATGCGAGAAAGATGGGATTGGTTGTATTTCTTCCAAATTATTGCGCTCGGTTCACTTTCTGTTCTTATTATTTCAGCGATTAATCCCGTACTTGCTAGGAACCAGCTTTTATTCTGGGCTATCGGTTTATTTATATTGTTTTGGGCATCTAAAATAGACTATCAACGATGGGCAAATTACGCTATAGTATTTTACGCAGTTAGCCTCGTTGCTTTAATCGCGCTTTTTTTCATCGGTAGCCCCATCAGGGGCTCAATTCGTTGGATAGATCTCGGTTTTTTCCGTTTTCAACCAGCAGAAATAGCAAAAGCAGCAACAATTCTTTTTTTAGCTAAGTTTTACAGCCACAATTCTGCCGGCAAACTAACAAATCTTATATTGGGATTTGTGATCATACTTCCGGCAATAGCGTTAATTTTTTTTCAGCCTGATATAGGCAATACTTTCGCCTTCTTTATAATATGGTTAGGTATAATTTTCGCTGCCGGCTTGAAAATTAAACACGCCATTATTTTGCTAGCAGTCTCAGCAATACTTTTGTTCACACTTTTTCAAGTACTCGCGCCATACCAAAAGGAAAGGTTAACTACTTTTGTAAATCCCGTTTCTGATCCGCTTGGTACCGGATACAATATTATTCAATCGAAAATTGCGATCGGTTCAGGTTTAATTTTCGGAAAAGGTTACGGCTACGGTAGTCAATCTCAACTACAGTTTTTGCCGGAAGCAGAAAGTGATTTTATCTTTGCTTCAATAAGTGAGCACTTAGGCTTAACGGGAGCCAGCCTAATATTAGTATTATTTACTTGGTTAATGTTTCGCACAATTAATTTTACCAAAAGCACTGATCGATTTGGTCAATTGATAATTATCGGTATGGTTTCCTACCTTCTTGTTCAGTTTTTAGTTAACGTAGGTATGAATTTAGGTCTGTTGCCTGTAACCGGTATCACCTTCCCCCTAATTTCCTACGGAGGTTCCTCTCTGATTACGAACTTGTTTATCTTAGGAATCGTATTCGCAATAGCCAAAAAAACTACCAATTATTGAAGCATGTGCACGTTTGATGGTAAAATTCCCTACTTATGACAAACTGGGCAATTATTAAGAGTGGCTCAAAACAATATAAAGTGGCCGAAGGCGACAAAATAGCTGTCGAAAAGCTGAATGTTAACGGGGAAAAAACAGTAAATTTCGACGAAGTTCTTTTATTAGTTAAAGAGGATAAAGTCGAGGTTGGCAAACCTTTAGTTGAAAAAGCGAAAGTTAAGGCCAAAGTATTAGAAAACTTTAGAGAACAAAAAGTTAAAGTCGTAAAATTTAAGTCAAAGTCAAGATATTTACGGATACAAGGACATCGTCAAAATAAGACTAGAGTACAAATAGAAAAAATTTCTGCCCAAATCCCCAAATAACTATATCAAAAGATCTCAAACTATAAACAAGTGAGCATTGACAGAGCGTGAAAATCTCTGTAGAATCCATAGAGAATTAACAAATTACTCTAATTAACCTAATCACTCTTAATACTTAGAATTTTAGTAATTTAGAAATTGTTTAGAAATTAGAAATTAGTAATTAGAAATTACTCCAAAGGAGGTATTATGGCACACAAAAAAGGCGGTGGCGCAACCAAAAAAAATAGAGATTCGGCAGGCAAAAGACTCGGCGTAAAGATTTTTGGAGGACAAAAAATTAAACCGGGCAATATAATTATTCGTCAAAGAGGAACAAGTTTCTATTCAGGCGACGGCACCATGTTAGGCAAAGATCACACGATTTTTGCTGTAAAAGAAGGCATTGTTAAATTTCGGAAAAATCAGGGCAAAAGGATAGTTTACGTAGTTTAAGAAACCTCAATGGAAGAGAGTCAAGTATACGAGATAGACATAGATATGCTCCAGCCCAATCCACTTCAGCCACGTGGATTAATCACATCGGATTCACTGGTCGAATTAGTTGATTCAATAAGGGAACACGGTGTTCTTGAGCCCCTGGTAGTAGCAAAAACTCCCGCAGGCTACCAAATTGTGGCAGGAGAAAGAAGATGGAGGGCCTCGAAGATTGCAGGCCATAGCAAAGTCCCGGTTTTTATAAAAGAAACTACCCCACAGGGAATGCTTGAAATGGCCATTATAGAAAACGTTCAGCGTGTTGACCTGAATGCTCTTGAGAGGGCACAAGCATTTAAGCGGTTAATGGATGAGTTTAATTTATCTACTGGCGAAATAGCCGTTAAGATTGGCAAAAGTGCGCCGTATGTATCAAATACCTTGAGGCTTTTAACAATACCTGATGCCCTAAAAGACGCGCTGACTTCAGGTGCGACAACTGAAGGCCATGTAAGAGCGTTAGCATCGCTTGAAGACCCTCATTTAATAGTTGAAGCATACAAAGAGATTCTTTCCAAAAATCTCTCTGTCAGAGGCGCTGAGGAGTTAGCACGCAAATTAAGGTCTAGAGAAAATATTGCGCCGAAACAACAAAAACCCACACTGAAATTGCAGAGCGAAGAGCTAGATAAGTACCAAGAAGAGTTGACCAAAAAGCTTAGCGCAGATAACGTTAAAGTAAAGGTAAAAATCGGGCAATCTAGGATAGAAGGTAAAGTTCTAATAGTAGTAAAAGGCAAAGTCGAAGACACTTCTAAGCTAATTAAATCTGTCAGAGATGCTATAATAGGCACTTGAAACCAGCCTGGCTCCTTTGTAGCCCCCCGACTTAACTAAAGGCCAATAAATTAACCAGACCTTCCCTTTAATAGAGCTTCTTTTGATAGGACCAAAGGTTCTTGAATCTGAAGAAGAAGATCTATTGTCTCCCAGAACGAAGTATTCATCCTTACCTAACAAAACTGCTGTATTGCCATTTGTTTTGCTATTGATATAATTTTCTTCGACCTCTGAACCGTTCACAATTACTTTGCCATCCTCTAATTTAATTGTGTCACCAGGTAAAGCAATGATTCTTTTTATAAAATCCGCTTTATTCCCAATAGGTGCTTGAAAAACGATAACATCGTTCAAGTTCGGCTTTGAAAAATGATAACTAATCTTCTCGGTTAATAATAATTCCCCGCTTTCAAAATTAGGCTGCATTGATATACCTTGCACTCGATGAGGCTGAACTAGAAAAATATATACGAATAGAAATATACCAAAGGATATAAACGCTGTCTGGATTATTTCCTTTAAGGTTGTTATTAGGTTATTTTTATTATCCATGTGTATAGATAATTTTATGTTAAAATTGCCCAAATCGTACAGTAGCAAGCATACGTCTAAACTCGGTAAACGAAATAGTCACACGATGGACATTATTAGATTATTCACCCTACTAACCCTTGCATCCATAATTCCGGGTCAGTTAATAAGGATTCCTTTGGGTATCAGTGGAGCAATAACGCTAACAGATGTCAGTGTTATTGTAACAGTCTTAGCTTTTACGGTTCACTCCCTATATTCCAAAAGGAAGATTTATTTACAAAAAAACATTTTTTATTTTTTCCTAATTTTTATAATTTCGGCACTTGCCTCCACTATTTTGGCTCTAAATACATTTTCTATTAATGAAGTAACTCTTGGAACCTTTTTCTTAATTAGATTTATATTCTATTTTCTAATTAGCGTAGTCGCGCTAAATGTTATTAAAATTAATGAGATAGAAAGTTGGCTAAAAGCAATTTTAGTTTTCGGAACCATCTTTACCTTAATTGGGTTAATACAACTTTTAACATTTCCTGATTTACGATTGTTAACCATTTTTGGCTGGGATCCACATTCTACGAGACTTGTTTCAAGTCTGGTAGACCCTAACTTTACAGGCGGCCTACTTGCTTTATTTTTTACGGTTTCACTAAGTCTTTATGTCTTTAAAAAAGACGCAGCTTATCTTCTGTTGAGCATTTTGTTTTTAGCATCCCTAATATTAACTTTTTCCAGAAGCGCATATCTGGCATTAACGGTAGCCACCATAGTTATAGGTGCATTTAAATCTCCCAGGTTGATATTTGCAATTTTGCTGATATTTCTAGTTTCTTTAGCGCTAATATCAAAATCTAGAGAAAGAGTTGTGGCCGGCTTAACTTTAGATGAAACAGCAAGAGCAAGAATCGAAAGTTGGCAAAATGCCTATTCCATTTTTTCCAAAAACATTCTATTTGGTGTTGGATTTAATACTTTTAGGTATGTTCAAATACAAGCAGGTGCTTTCTCAATTGATAATCCCCAAGGAGGACATTCTGGTGCAGGGGTTGATTCGAGTATTTTATTTGTAGCAGCAACTACGGGCATATTCGGCCTCGGTACTTTTATTTTATTTTTAATTTCGATTTTCAAAACTATTTTTAAGGGTATTGAGAATAGTTACATAAAGCTAATTACTTTTACTAGCATCATTCTATTGCTAGTGCACTCACAATTCGTTAATTCTCTATTTTTCCCACAGATTATGATAATATTTTGGTTTCTACTCGGTTTGAATTTTGTTAGAGATTTATAAGCAAGTAAAAGGCTATTTCTTGAAGTGAAGCCTAAGTAATTTTGTTTCAGAGTTGCCAGCTTCGTCTGAGGCTTTAATTTCGATTTTATTTTCACCTTCTGATTCTAGCGGGATGGTTATCTCAAAATCCCCATTCGAGTTAACATTTGCCAAAAATCCTTGCGCGAATACTTGAGCTTCAGGCTCGGTTTTACCCATAATTTTAACTCTATTATTACCGGAAAAATGTTGTTCGTCTTCTGGGGTTGATATTTCTAATTTAGGAGGCTCTTTATCAAGAATCACAGTTATTGTTTTTGAAAAATCGCTCGATTCACCATTACGACTTACTGCTTTAAGAGATATTTCATTCTTGCCTCTATTAAGAAGAAAATCTTTAAATTCAAACCTGCCATCATAGGTATCGGTTTGGTCAATCTTATTCGAATTACGATAAATTTCTACGTTACTACCATTACCTGAAAAACCCGAAATCGTAATTCTTTCTTCATTAGTAGCTTTAGGTAAAGAATCTATAATCGGTGCACTTAAAGAAGAGTTCAAGGCACTTGTTTTCTGTGGTTCATCTTGTTTAAAAATTGAATCAAGAAAGTCGGCAAAACCTCCTAAGAATTTCAAGCCAACTGTAAAAAGCATTGTAACTAGGACTACACTAAATATTGTAAGCCAAAAAATTCGCTTGACTACGGTCTTTTCTTCGTGTCTGGCGATTCTTTGAACCCTATTAACTCTTTTCACGGCTGTTTAGAGCCGGCGGTGAGAATCGAACTCACGACCTACTGTTTACGAAACAGTTGCTCTACCACTGAGCTACACCGGCAGCTTAAATATTTTAGCTTTTTAGAAAAGAGGATTCAAACAGGTGGGGTTTAGAGAGCGGGTGATGGCCGCCTCGCCCTTCGGGCGGGCGAGCCTCGCCATTTTATTAAAATGGCGGGTATTCGGGCTATAGCACTGAGTGTATCGAATGTGTCGAAGTGTCGGACCCATACTCTGCTTGAGGTATTGAACAATTACCTTCGTAATAGTAAATCTGGCTCTAGTTTTATATAATTTAGATATGATTGCAACATTACAAAGCGTTACGGATAAGATTCTGCCTGTTCTGAAAGAAGCAGGCGTTACTAAATCTTCATTGTTTGGCTCGTATGTAAGAGGTGACTATCGCAAGGATAGTGATGTTGATATTTTGGTTGAACTGCCAAAAGGTAATAGTCTTCTTGATCTTGTGAGACTTGAGAAAAAATTGGAAAATGCACTTGGAAAAAAAGTCGATTTATTGACTTATAATTCTGTGCATCCACTTTTAAAAGACCACATTAGCAGGGACCAGCTTCAAATTCTGTGAAAAAAGATCCGCAGATTTTTCTTAAACACATTTTAGAAAGCATCGAGTGGATTGAAAAAGACATAAAAGGTATGCAAAAAGATGACTTTTTAAAGAACGTACCTATGCAAGATGCAGTCATCAGAAGAATTGAAATAATCGGTGAGGCTATTCGTAATTTGCCGCCTGATCTCAAAGATGAAAATAAGGATGTTTCTTGGCAGGACATTATGGATATGAGAAACAAAATAATCCACGAGTATTTTGGTGTAGATTTAGAGCTTGTTTGGGTAGTAGTTAAAAAAGACACACCTGAGTTGAAAGAGAAGATAGAAGAAATACTGTCTTCTTTTTAAATCTCCAATTACTGTTCAATGGTAACAATGCTGAGGAAAAGTTGCTAGCGTTTTAGCTAGAAATGTTGAAGAATCATCTAGGCTCAATCCATTTATAGATCGCTTCTTTTATCTGATAAAGCATCATTCAACCTTTGACATTAGGTTTCTAAATGTTTATTATTCGTCTAATATCCTCTCTTAATGTCTATAGATAGATTATTAGCTAGACCCAAAATTGAAGTAGATCAACGGGAGCCTCTTGTAATAAAGCCGGGAGAAGAATTTTTTCCTTTTGCTGACATAACAGTCAATCTTCCTAACCAAAGCGCTCTTGAAAGAGCATCCAGAGATTTCACGATAGAGGACGAGAGATATGGCGTATTAACAGGGCGTTTCTTTTTTATACACCCTTATTCGGGTGGAAACGCATCACTCGAACTCGCCTTTTTACCTATTAGGTTCTACACACTGGCTAGACAGCAAGACTATTTAATAAAAATAGATATGAGCAACTATCCGGGTAAACCTAAGGAAAGATTTGAATTTGGTCTAGGCGTCGATTTATTGGGAAGCGTTGGGGAAAATCGGGCAGTTAATTTCGCCAGCGATTTTGATAAGATAGCCCAAATACAAGTTACGAATCATATTACCGGCAAAACCTTCAATGCGATTAGAAAAAAGGCTTGGGTGGGTTATGACGATACTCGATGTCCATACCAAGATCAATTCACTTTGATCTTTGATGAGTTTTATTATGAAGGGCAAGAACCGGTATTAGAACATCAAAGGGATGCAGGAGTTGAGATGTTTGCCCAACATGACTTAGAAGAAATGCGGCAAGGTATAGAGCTAACTATTGAGGAAATACAAAGAAGAAACGAAAGAGCTACTACCATAAATAATCAGCGAAGTTTTAGAGAACCTTTTCATTTAGCTTTTATTAAAGATCCAAGAGTGATGGAGCAAATTGGAGTCACCCTAACGCACACTACATAGACAGCACAATCTGTTTAAGCCTAAAGTTTATAGCCTATAAAAGTGAAACGGTCGGACTGATTTTGATCTCACAGTCCCGTTGCCCGCTTTTTTTTAAATAAAAAAGAGCGAGGTTCGCCCATAAAGTATGGGCGATCAGTAACAGACTTAGCTTCATGAGTGGGGTGATGGCCGCTCAATGAATGAGCGAGCCTCGCTCAAACGGGTAGCGGGTCGCCCGCCCTTCGGGCGAGGCGAACCTCGCTCTGAAATTTTTTAGAAATTTCAGAGCGGGTGATGGGAATCGAACCCACGATCTTCTGCTTGGGAAGCAGACATTCTACCACTAAACTACACCCGCATTTGTCTTTGCGGATAATAGTTTAACAGCTCAAGTCAAAACTATCGAGGAATTGTCAGCGTACTTCCCGCAAATATTAGCGGGTTACCATTAGGTAATCTGCCCACATTGTTGGCCTTTGCAATTACTGGCCACTTCGATCCGTCCCCATACATTTTTTCTGCAACTATAAAAAGTGTATCGCCTTCCAACACATCATAACTTGTTTGGGTCATCTGCATTTTTATTTCAGCGAGTGTTTGCGCTGAAGGAATCTCAAGTGTTGAGCCAACGAAAATTATATTAGGGTTTACTATATTATTAATACGTGCGAGTACAGGCCAAGCATCTTGCTCGCCATAATTTTGTTCAGAAATTTTGGATAGTGAATCACCCTCTTTTACGGTATATTGAGTAGACTTAGCGGTTTCTTCACCAATTTCTGTTTGCTCGCCTTCACCAATCTTGCCTCTATTGGTAATGAAATTCGCAACCAACAGCCCTAAAATAATTACTATGATTGCTCCCAGAATTAAACCTGCGTAGTTTTCCTGCCAGTTTGAAATTAAAGATTTTTTCCTTGCCACGAAGTTATTTAAGAAGTATCTCCTTTCTAGGCAGAGATTAATAAATTATATACTATTTATTTTATTTGCGGGTTTACCCGCCGAAGTTCGCTTAATGCGAACGTATGCGGAACCGAGGGGACTTGAACCCCCGACCTCTTCCGTGACCCCGTAATAAATTGGCGGGCCCGACCGGATTTGAACCGGCGATCTCCTCCGTGACAGGGAGGCGTGATAGGCCACTTCACTACGGGCCCTTCTAACGGGGCAAGCAGGGAAAGCTCTAATGCCATTAATAGTCCCTTCGCCTGCAAGCTCTATTTTACCCCGCCCTGTGGGGCCAAACTGAGCTACGGTCCCTCGTCGAAACTAAATTATGCTTATCGCCATACCATATACTATACAGTATGTGGCTAATCGCAAATTTGTTTCTCCTCTCAAAATTCCGTTGGAATTTTGGATATTAAGATATATTAAATTTATACTTAGCGCAAGCGAGGTGTAGTTTACACAGTAAGCATTAGTAGTGTCAATCTAATATAATTTGAAATAAGTGAAATACTTTTCCAATAAAGACATTGCCAAACTTTTAAAAGAGATTTCGGCAGCTTATGAAGCCAAAGGCGAAAACCGCTTTAAAGTTGTGGCATATGACAGTGCCGCAACCAGTATAGAGCATGCAACCAGTGAACTTAAAGATTTGTGGGAAGAGGATAAGCTTAACACAATCCCTGGACTTGGCAAATCGATTCAAGAGCACCTTGAGGAACTCTTTAAAACAGGAAAAGTCAAACACTTCGATAGTGTCAAAAAAAGCCTACCTCAAGGTATGTTTCCGCTGCTTGATATCGGAGGCCTCGGTCCCAAAAGTGCTTATAAGCTCGCGAGAGAGTTAAATGTCAAAAACGTTGAGGATCTAAAGAGAGCAGCGAAAGAGGGAAAAATCAGTAAGCTATCTGGTTTTGGTGAAAAAAGCGAGGAAGAAATATTAACCGCTATTGCAGAATTGAGCATCAAAACGACCAACCGTTATTTGTTAACAGAGGCATTTCCGGTTGCCGAAAGGGTGTTAAAACATTTAAGATCTCACAAAGATTGTGAAAGAGCAGAGCCCTTGGGTTCCTTGCGCCGAATGGTGGCAACAGTCGGCGATATAGATATAGCTGTTGCTTCCAAAAACCCTAAAGCAATTATCGAACACTTCAAAAAGTTTAAAGAAATTTCACGGTTGCTTGATGCCGGACCACGAAAATCTTCGGCGCTTCTTTTGAACGGTATGCAGGTTGATCTTCTGGCTAGTTCTCCCCGGGCTTTTGGAGCACTTCTTCAGCACTTTACCGGTTCCAAAAATCACAATGTTCATCTGAGGGAATATGCAATTTCAAAAAAAATGTCGGTTTCCGATTACGGAATAAAAGCGGGAGGTAAATTACACGAGTTTAAGACTGAGGAAGAATTTTATAGATTTTTAGGCATGGATTTTATTGAGCCTGAGCTGCGTGAGGATAGTGGGGAGATTGAGGCCGCTCTTTTCCGTAAATTACCGAAAGTAATTGAAGTTAAAGATATTAAAGGAGATATTCACTTACATTCAAACTACCCAATAGAGCCCAGTCATGATTTTGGTAAAGACAGCTTTGAAGCAATTGTTAAAAGAGCAAAAGAGCTGGATTATGAGTATATAGGTTTTTCCGACCACTCACCGGGTTTTTCGACTCACTCAGAAGCCCAAATAATTAAATTAATCAATAGGCGAAAAGATAAAATTGAACAACTAAAAACCTCGAGTAAAAATATTAAAGTACTAAATTTACTCGAAATAGATATTCTTACCAATGGCCAATTATCCGTACCGGAAGAAGGCTTAAAATTGTTAGATGGAACGATAGCGGGGATCCATTCAAGCCATAGACATAACAAGCATATGATTACTAAAAGATTAATGACAGCAATCAGTTCTCCTTATGTTCAAGTTATCTCACACCCTACCGGCAGACTTCTCAACCAACGTGAATCTTATGATGCGGACTGGCCAAAGGTTTTTGAGGCTTGCAGCAAGAGTAACACTTTGCTTGAAATAAACGCCTGTCCTAATAGACTTGATCTTACTGACACTTTAATAAGAGAAGCCATTAAACGTGGAGTTAAGCTAATGATCAATACAGATGCGCATGATCTTAAGCATATGGACAATATGAGGTTTGGAGTTGCAGTAGCTAGGCGCGGTTGGGCAGAAAAAAAGCATATTGCCAATACCCTGCCTTGGGTTGAATTTAGGAAAATATTTAGGGTATGATTAGCGCTATATGTCACCAACCATAATTATCATCGGTGTTCTGGCAATTGTGGCTCTCTATATTTGGTTTTTGTATAACGGCTTGATTACAGCCAGATTGCGAGTTAAAGAAGCTTGGTCTGGCATTGATGTTCAACTCAGAAGAAGAGCATCATTGATTCCCAACTTAATAGAAACAGTAAAAGGTTATGCAAAGCACGAGAAGACGCTTTTTGAAAACGTTACAAAAGCTAGGACAGCTGTAATCGGGGCTAAGAATCCTGAAACAGCTGCTAAGGCCGACAACATGTTAACAGATGCCCTAAAGAGTATTTTCGCAGTAGCAGAAAATTATCCTCAACTAAAAGCGTCAGAAAATTTTAAAGAACTTCAGCAAGAGCTATCCGATACTGAAACAAAAGTTGCCGCAGCACGGCAGTTTTACAATGGAAATGTTTTGGAGTTCAATGCTAAAATAAAAATATTCCCCAACGTTATTGTCGCCAATATGTTGGGCTTTAAGCCAGAAGTATTTTTTGAAGCGGAAGAATCTGCACGCAAAGAGGTTAAAGTAAAGTTTTAATTCTCATGAATTCCCCGAGAATTTTTGCAGGCTCTTCAAACCCTCAGCTTGCACAATTAGTATCCCAAAGGGCAAAGATTTCACTCGGAAAGGTCGAACTTGGCAAGTTTGCCGATGGAGAAATTGATGTTTGGGTAAAGGATGACGTTAATAATTCAAACGTTTTCATTTTCCAATCGAATTCCTCTCCCGTAAACGACAATATTATTGAGCTGTCACTAATTGCTGATGCACTGAGGCGCTCTGGGGCGCACAAAATTACTGCAGTTATCCCGTATTTTGGATACAGCAGGAAAGAAAAACAAAATAGAAGCGGCGAGCCAATTTCTGCCAAAGTCATTGCCGACCTGATTATTGCCAGTGGTATTAACAAAGTAGTCTGTTTAGACCTGCATGCCGATGCAATAGTCGGCTTTTTTGATGTTCCGGTAATTTATTTAAGCGCCCTAAATGTGCTTGCCGAGAGGCTCAAAATGGAAAAATTAATTAATCCGGTTGTCGTTGCTCCGGACGTTGGGGGAGTTAAGCGAGCTAGGAATTTTGCCACACTGCTCAATGCCCCGCTTGCTGTTATTGAAAAGCATCGCCAGACACATGTAAGGGACGAAATGGAAGTGTTGTCAATAACCGGAGAAATGAGTGGTGATACTGCAATTATTATTGACGATATTATTTCGACCGGTGGGACAATAATAGAAAGCGTTAAATCGCTTGAAAAAAGAAAAGTAAAAAGAATAATTGTCTGTGCAACGCATGGTGTGTTTGCAAATTACGCAGTTGAAAATCTGCAAGACAGCAAAATTGAAAAGATTTTTGTTACCGACAGCGTAGCGCAGCAGCCGTCCCCAACAAAAAAGGCAAGTAAGATTGAAACAGTTTCTATTGCGGGCTTGATTGCCGACTGCCTAAAAGAAGAAATTTAGTGGATTTCCAGCAAAAATTTTCAAAAATCGTTCAAAAAAATAACAGCCTTCTGTGTATTGGGCTTGACAGTGAAGTTGAGAAAATCCCTGGGAATCTTTCTCTATTTGAATTTAACAAAAAAATAATCGATCAGTCTTTTGATTTAGTTTGCGCGTATAAACCCAATATTGCATTTTACGAAGCAGAAGGAATTAAAGGTTTCAGGGAACTTGAAAAAACAATCAGGTATTTAAAAAATAACCATCCGCAAATCCCGATCATATTAGATAGCAAGCGGGCAGATATAGCAAATACTGCCAAAATGTACGCCAAGTCAGTTTTTGAATACTGGGCAGCGGATGCTACTACGGTTTATCCTCATCTGGGGCTCGACTCACTCCAGCCCTTTTTCAACTACCAAGACAAATCAGTTTTTCTTTTAATTAAAACGTCCAACCCCGATGCCAAAACGTTTCAGGATTTAAAATCTGAAGGACAGCCATACTGGCTAAATGTTGCTCACGAAATAAAAAAATGGAACATTGATAATTTAGGAATTTTTGTTGGCGCAACTTATCCCCAAGATTTAAAAAATGTGAGAAAATTATTCCCAAACAAAATAATTCTATCCGCTGGTTTTGGTGCGCAAAAGGGGAAAATCAAAGAAGCGGTCAAAGCCGGAGTCGACAAAAACGGTTCAGGAGTAATTTTTAACGCCAGCCGCAGTATAATTTTTAGCGATAACCCAAGATTAGAAGCTCAAAAATTACGTGATGAAATCAACAAGTACAGGGCAGTCTAAAAAAGTTGCCAAAATTCTTTTTGAAATCGGAGCGGTAAGTTTCAGTCGCAATAGACCATTCCGTTTCGATTCTGGAGTCCTAAGCCCCGTCTATGTTGATAACCGCATTTTAATTTCTTATCCCAAAGAAAGAAAACTTGTCATAGCTGAGCTTTTTAAGTTAATCAAAGATGAAGTGAGCAGGTTCGATGTGGTAGCCGGTGTTGCAACTGCCGGAATTCCGCATGCTGCATGGATAGCTGATAAATTAAATAAACCTATGATTTTTGTCCGATCTAAACCTAAAGATCACGGAAAAGGTCAACAGGTTGAAGGAAAATTGTCAAGAGGCCAAAGAGTTTTAGTACTTGAAGATTTAATATCAACTGCTGGATCGTCAAAGAGAGTAATAGAAGCTATTAGAGCTCAGGGTGGGGTAGTTTCCGATGAAGTTGCTGTCTATAGCCATAATTTAAAAGAGGCTGATAAAAATATGAATCAGGCTAAAGTTAAATTGCACTACTTAACAGACACAAAAACTGCCGCTCTTTATGCAAAAGAAAAAGGCTTTCTAAAAAAAGAGCAAATTGATATCATCCTTGACTGGGTTAACGACCCTCAAAACTGGGGCAAGAAAATGGGGTTTATTTAGATGGTTGATATTTCAACAACAATTGCCAGTGTAAAATTAGATTCATGTGTTTTTAACGCTTCCGGGCCTGCTGATGTTACCCTCGCAGAATTAGAAAAAATCGCGAGGTCAAAATCTTCCGCCATAACCATGAAATCATGTACTCTTGAAGCAAGAGAAGGTAACCCAGAGCCGAGATATGCAGATTTAATCGACGGATCAATAAACTCAATGGGGCTTCCTAATCTAGGATACAAAGCTTATGTAGAATTTTCCCAGCTTTTAAATAAAAAGTACAAGAAACCGGTTGTAGCCAGTATTTCCGGAATGACACTTGAAGACAACATAAGAATTTTTGAGGCTTTTAACGATTCTCCAGTCGATTTTATAGAATTCAATCCTGGATCTCCAAATACAATCGGTAAGCCAATTGTCGGATATGATATGCAGTTAATGGATAAACTGCTTAAAGCAGTTTCTAAAGCCTGCAAAAAACCTTTTGGTGTAAAACTGCCGCCTTATTTTGATGTCGTTCACTTTGAAGAAGTTGCCAAGGTCATCAAAAAATACCCAGTAAAATTCGTAACTTGTATTAACTCCATCGGTAACGGCCTGGTTATTGATCCCAAAACGGAAAAGCCTTTAATAAAACCAAAAGGAGGTATGGGCGGAATCGGTGGCAAATATATTAAATACACTGCTCTTGCAAATGTCAGGAGATTTTATGAATTATTTAATGGTAAAATCGACGTTATTGGAGTTGGTGGTATTTATTCCGGCGTCGATGCTTTTGAATTTATTTTAGCCGGTGCTTCTGCCGTCCAAATTGGCACCGCTTATTTACAAAAAGGGCCTACAATATTTGCAAAAGTTCAAAATGAGCTAAAAAACATTATGAAAAAGAAAAATTACAAAAAACTTTCAGATTTTCGTGGTAAATTAAAAACCCTTGATTAATGACCGAAAGAAATAGTTCTCCAACCGATTTAAGGCCGCAGATAGAAGTTGTTGCAAAAAATGATCCGAACCTTTTTCGATTAGAAGGAACCGTAAGAGGAGAAAGAACATTTCTTGCGGTGGCGACGCAAAATGTAAGCATAAGCATCCCCTTATTAAATAATGGAGCGAATGGTCATTATCCTGTTTGGTATCGACAGTACTATGGTCAAGAGTTAGTTATCTCTCATAGTGAAAATTTTCGACTGCACGATAGTCCAGAGCCTTCTCAGTCAGCCAACCGTGGGTCGGAAACTGAGTATGCTGGGCAAACCGAGAATAAAGAAATCGCATTGCAAATACTAGAGCTATTTAAAATGAGCAAGCCCCCCCACCATCATAATGGACCTGAATATTATCATCGTATAAATGGAGCACTAGCTGTCCGAACACTAAATTTGGCAAGTGGAGAAAGAAATGAAGAAATCTTGTCTGCCGAAAAACCGCTCGTTGTTGTTCCCGAAGGTTATATTCATCAAGTTAAAGCACTTGAAGGTGTCGCCATCTCTGTGCTTGTTTGTGATTTCACTAAACATGATTATCACCCAAACTTGAGCCTCTTTGATTAAAGTTAGGGTATAATCTCGTCACCATGACAGCTTATACAGAAGTTTCTTCCAATCGCTTCAAGACGTGGATAATTATGCTTGGCTTTGCGTTTTTTATTACCTTTGTGATTTTTATTTTTGGATCGGCTTACGGCTTAGATGCTCCGTCTGCCTTGAGCTTCTCCGGTATTGCCTTAATCATCGCCGGTATTGTGAATTTTTTTGCCTACTACAACAGCGATAAAATAGTTATGGTAATTTCCGGCGCCAAGCAAATTCAAAAAAAAGATAATCCAATACTTTTTCGCACGGTTGAAAACCTGACGATTGCTTCAGGTTTACCTATGCCCAAAATTTACATTATCGACGACACTGCTCCTAATGCTTTCGCAACCGGAAGAGACCCAAAGCATGCCTCAATTGCTTTTACAAGCGGCATACTTTCAAAACTCAATAAGCTGGAGTTGGAAGGAGTAACTGCCCATGAACTTTCACACGTTGGCAATTTCGATACAAGACTTATGGCAGTAGTTTCCATTCTGGTTGGAACTGTCGCATTGGCAGCCGATTTTTTCCTGAGAATGGCGTTTTATTCCAGGCGCGACAGGAACAGGGAAGGGGGATCGGGTATATTTTTGGCTCTTGGCATTGTTATGGCGATTTTAGCTCCAATTATTGCAATGCTTATCCAGCTGGCTATCTCCAGGAAAAGAGAGTATTTAGCAGATGCTTCTGGAACTTTAATTACACGCAATCCAGATTCACTTGCAGACGCACTTTTAAAAATTTCAAAAGACACAGAGCCTTTGGAAGTTGCCAACAAAGCAACTGCGCACCTTTACATTGTTAACCCCTTAAAAAACCGCAAGGACGCAATCGGATGGTTCGCAGGGTTGTTTAATACACACCCGCCGATAGAGGAAAGGGTAAAAAAACTCAGGGCAATGCAATGAGCAAAAAAAATCCGAAATTAAATATCGATGTTCAGTATGTGGCTAAGCTTGCAAATTTAAAGTTAACTAACGAACAAAAAAAGAAATTCGATCGACAACTCAGAGAAGTTCTTATATATGTCAATCAATTAAGCGAAGTTGATACAAAAAAGGTTGAACCGATTGGACAAATTACGGGTTTGGAAAATGTGACCAGAGATGACCTAACCGCACCTTCGTTAACACAAGAAGCAGCTTTGAAAAACGCTTCCAGACAACACAACGGATTGTTTGAAGTAGACGCTATCTTTGAGAATGATTGATGTTACCAACCTAACTATTAAAAAGACTTCCGACTTGCTTCAAAAGAGAGAAATAAAAGCTTTAGAGCTTACCCAAGCATTTTTGGAAAGAGCCAAAAAATTAAATGGCAAACTCAATGCTTTTATTACAATTTGTGAAGAGGAAGCTCTAAAGCAGGCAAAAAAAGTTGACGAGCTTATTGCCAACAATCAAAAACTAGGCCCTCTTGCCGGTATCCCTATTGCCTTCAAAGATCTTTTTTCCACCGAAGGTATTAGAACCACAGCCGGTTCAAAAATTTTGGCAAATTATGTACCTGTTTACAACGCCACCGTTGTCAAAAAGCTTCTAGACAGCAACGTTATCTGTATCGGTAAAACTAACCTTGACGCTTGGGGACACGGATCAAGCGGCGAGAATTCCGATTTTGGTCCTACCAAAAATCCTTATGATCTCGAAAGAGTCCCCGGTGGGTCATCATCCGGTTCTGGTGCAGCTGTGGCAGCTAGTCAATGTTTAGCAGCTACAGGTACAGATACTGGCTCTTCAGTCAGACTTCCGGCAGCCTTTTGCAATCTCGTCGGACTTAAACCCACATATGGTCTTGCATCCAGATCGGGAATTGTTGCCATGGCCTCTTCTCTTGACAGCATTGGTCATTTAACCAAAACAGTTTATGACAATGCTCTTGTTTTAAACGTAACCATTGGCAAAGATTTTTTTGATTCAACAACAACAGAAAATAGAATAGCGGATTACAGCAAAAATATTAGTAGGGGAGTCAAAAATTTAAAAATCGGCTTACCCAAGGAATATTTTGCCGGTCTTGATCAAAGCATCAGGGAAAAAACATTGGCTGCTGTCAAAACATTAGAAAAACTGGGGGCAACAATTGAAGATATATCACTCCCCCACACTAAATATGGCGTTGCCACTTATTACATTATTCAGCCTTCGGAAGTTTCATCCAATTTGGCTCGCTATGATGCAGTTAGGTTCGGGTTTGGTCGCGAAAAGTTTGGAGAGGAAGCTAAAAGGAGGATAATTCTGGGAACGTTTACGCTCTCTGCCGGTTACTATGATGCTTACTATCTAAAAGCAATGAAAGTCAGGAGATTAATTAAAGAAGATTTTGAAAAAGCTTTTTCAAAAGTCGATGTCTTAATTTCCCCTACATCACCAACCCTACCATTTAAAATCGGAGAAAAATCAGACAATCCACTGCAAATGTATTTATCTGACATTTTTTTAGTTACCCACAATTTAGCAGGAGTTCCAAGCTTAAACGTTCCGTGTGGCTTTATTAAGGAACTACCGGTTGGAATGCAAATTGTCGGCCCACATTTTTCAGAAGAGCTTCTATATCAAGTTGGCTATGCTTATGAACAGGAGACAAAATTTTATGATAATAGACCTAATATTTAATCAACCTCGCAGGTTTCAAAGCTACAACCTGCGAGGTTACTGTTAAATAAAATGAATTACGAAGCAGTTATTGGTCTTGAAGTGCATATTGAGCTTGAAACAGACAGCAAAATGTTTTGCAGGTGCAGTACGGATTATTTTACTGCCAAGCCCAACACCCACACTTGTCCTGTTTGCTTAGGACTTCCCGGCGCCCTGCCAGTTGCTAACCAAAAGGCCATTGAGTATGCCCAAAGATTTGGTCTGGCCTTAGGTTGTGATTTGTTTACCAAAAGCAAGTTTGATCGCAAAAATTATTTTTATCCGGATCTTGCCAAGGGCTTTCAGATTTCTCAGTATGAACTGCCTTTTTCCCAAAAAGGGTCCATTGAAATTCGAATTGACGACAAAGCCAAAAAAATCAATATTACTCGAGCTCATCTTGAGGAAGATACCGGCAAACTAACCCACGCAAAAGTTAAAGGGAAAAATGTGACACTAATTGATTTCAATCGCAGCGGTGTTCCGCTTCTCGAGATTGTTTCAGACCCCGACATAACTTCCGCACTGGAAGCGAAGTCTTATGCACAAAAATTGCAGCAATTAGCAAGATACCTTGAGGTTTCTTCCGCTGATATGGAAAAAGGGAGCATGAGGATTGAACCGAATGTGTCTTTGCGAAAATCCGGCGAAAAAGCATTACCGGACTATAAGGTAGAATTGAAAAACATAAACTCTTTTAAATTCGCAGAAGGGGCAATAAACTACGAACTGGAAAGACAAACAAAAGCCCTGGAAAAGGGTGAAAGATTAATTCAAGAAACACGCGGCTGGAATGAAAAAGAAAACAAAACTGTCTCTCAACGATTTAAGGAAGAAGCGCATGATTACCGTTATTTTCCAGAACCCGACTTGCCGCCACTGAGTTTCAACACGAGGCACTTATCAAACATTAAAAGAAACATCCCTGAGATGCCGGATGTTAAACTTGAAAGGTTTAAGAAACAATACAATTTCGCTAGCTATGATGCGCAAATTTTAACTTCGGACAAAATCATAGCTGACTTCTTTGAAGAAACGCTTAAAGCGTACAAGAAAGATGATCCAAAAAGAGTTGCTAATTGGATAATAGGCGAGCTTCTTAGAAGACTCAGAGAAAATGGTAAATCTTTAAAATATATAGATCTACTGCCTGCTAACCTAGCAGAGCTCCTATATTTAGCAGACACTGCAGAAATTACTCAAAATATTGCCAAAGAAGTGTTTGCCAAAATGCTTGAAACAGGTAAAACTGCGCAGTCTATTATAAAAAGCATGGGATTAACAAAAATGTCAGTAGAAGACCTTGAAGTTCTAATCAATAAGATTTTGAAAGAGAATAAAAAAGCAGTCAACGATTTCAGGAAAGGCAAAGAAGCAAGTATTGGTTTTTTAATCGGTCAAGTTCAAAAGGAGGCCAAAGGTCAAGCCGACGCTAATTTAACGAGGAGACTGCTTCTTGAAAAGCTAAAATAAAAAGATTGAAAAAAGCTTAAAATGAGGCTAAACTAGAATTCTAATATGGCTGATTTTGCTCATCTTCATGTACACAGTGAATACTCCCTTCTGGACGGTTTATCCAAAATTCCTAAACTTGTAACCCAGGCAAAAATTATGGGGATGAAACATATCGCACTAACAGATCACGGTGCTTTATACGGAGCAATTAAGTTTTATAAATCTTGTAAGGTAGAGGGCATAAACCCAATCATAGGCTGCGAAATGTATATTACCAAAAGGTCGCTAAAGCAAAAAGAAACTCCGGAAGACAAAGCGAATTACCACTTAACGGTACTTGCGCAAAACTTTGAAGGATACAAAAACCTAATGAAATTAATTACAATTGCTAACCTCGAAGGTTTCTACTATAGACCTAGAGTCGACAAAGAGACCCTCGCTAGACACTCAAAAGGATTAATGGCTCTTTCCGGATGTGTTTCGTCGGAAATTTCCCAATCATTTATTAAAAATGAAGATAAAGAAACGGAAAAACTTACTAAAACATACAGGGAAATTTTCGGGAAAGATAACTTTTTTCTCGAAGTGCAAAGGCATAGATTCGATGAATTTATAAGCGCCCATACTCCAGGATCAGAAATTAGACAGGACCTCGAAAAAATGGCTAGAGAAGAAAAACAAATTATTGCGGGTGCAAAAAAACTCTCCGAGAAACTAGACGTTAAGTTAGTAGCAACAAACGATGTCCATTATGTTTTGCCAACCGATGCGCAGGCCCAAGATGCAATTGTATGTATCCAAACAGGAAAGAATATTGCTGACGCCAATAGACTAAGAATGATTGATTCCCCAACATATTTTCTAAAAAGCACGGATGAAATGCTGGATCTTTTTGAGGATCTACCCCAAGCTGTTAAAAATAGTGTAGGAGTTGCCCAAAAAGCAAATATAACCATTGCACTTAATAAAGTCGCTTTTCCGAAGTACAAGGTGCCTGACAAAAAAAGCGCAGATGAATATTTAAAAGAGTTAAGCTACGAGGGTATAAAAAAAAGACTCGGGAATATGAACAATAACGTTCAGAAAAGGATAGATTACGAGCTTTCAGTTATCGCCAAGAAGAGCTACTCAACCTATTTTTTGGTAGTGGCTGATTTTGTGAATTGGTCTAGGCAAAAAGATATTGTTTCTACCACGCGTGGCTCTGCATCCGGGAGCCTTGTTTCGTATGCTATAGGAATTACTAACGTAAACCCTCTTGAATTTAAGCTACCTTTCGAAAGATTTTTGAATTTGTACAGGCCTACTCTACCGGACATTGATGTTGATTTTGAAGATAACAAACGCGATGAAGTAATTGCCTATGTTCGCCAGAAGTACGGAAGCGATAAAGTTGCCCAAATAGGTACATTTGGAACCATGATGGCAAGAGCCGCCATGCGTGACGTTGCCCGTGTATTGAGCTGGCCATACTCAAAAGCAGACTCTATCGCCAAAATGATCCCATTTGGAGCTCAAGGATTTCATATGTCGCTCGACACCGCCAAAAGACAAAACAAAGAATTGGGTGCACTCTACAAAAATGACAATGAGGTTAAAGAGCTGCTGGATCTAGCAGAAAAAGTGGAAGGTAATGTCAGGCACGTTTCTGTACACGCAGCCGGCGTGGTAATAGCCCCCAAGGACTTAAATGATTTTGTGCCTCTCCAAAAAGAAACTTCGGGGGAAAAAATTATTACGCAATATGACATGCATGATGTTGAAGAGACAGGTCTTGTAAAGATGGATTTTTTGGGAATCAGAAACCTTTCAATCCTAGGAGAATCAGTAAAAATTGTTAATAAAACTCAAGGGAAGAAAATTGATTTACTAAAGATCGCCTACGACGACAAAAAAGCATTTGAAATATTAGCCAAAGGGGAAACGATGGGTCTTTTTCAGCTTGGAGGTACTGGTATGACGAGGTATCTAAAGGAGCTTAAACCAACATCAATTTTTGACATTATGGCTATGATTTCTTTGTTTCGCCCAGGGCCAATGAACTCGATTCCCGAATTTATTGAGAGGAAAAACAGTCGCAAAAAAATAATATTTTTTGATCCACGTATGGAAAATTACCTTGAACAATCATACGGAGTAATTGTTTATCAGGACGATGTTCTTTTGACGGCTATAAATATTGCTGGTTACAGCTGGGAGGAAGCGGACAATTTTAGAAAGGCTATGGGTAAAAAGATTCCGGCAGAAATGACAAAACAAAAAGAAAAATTTGTAGAAGGCTGTATTAAAAACGGTATGACTAGCTCAAAAGCCGAAGACCTGTTTAAACTAATTGAACCTTTTGCCGCATACGGTTTTAATAAAGCACACGCGGCATCCTACGCTATTATTGCCTACCAAACGGCTTATATGAAAGCAAATTTTCCAGTAGAATTCATGACTGCAGTTATGACCGCCGAGTCTGATGATCCGGATAAAATTTCAGCAGCTGTATATGAATGTTCTAAAATGGGTATTTTAGTTCTCCCGCCGGACATTAATGAATCCCAAACAGGATTTTCCATAGAAGACGCCACCAAAGCTTCAGGCAAGCAAAAAGGCAAAAAGTACATGAAACAAGGTATAAGATTTGGGTTATCAGCAATTAAAAACGTAGGCAAAGCCGCAATTGAAGCAATTTTCTCTGAAAGAGAAACAAAAGGGCAGTTCAAGACTCTAGACGACTTTGTTAGAAGAGTGAATCTGCGAGTAGTAAACAGAAAAACTATGGAGAGCTTAATCAAAGCTGGAACTATGGATAGGTTCGGAAAAAGAAATGCAATGCTGCGTGTGTTGGAGGAGATTAAAGCATCTGGTAGTACTCTTTCTAAATCAATTTCAACAGGTCAAGGAAGCTTGTTTAACGAGACTGAACTAGAAAGCGGGTCGTCATCTTCTCTTGCATCTATTAATGCGGTTCTTGAATCAGTTGAAGAAGCTCCTCGCGAAGAAATATTATCCTGGGAAAGAGAGCTTCTTGGTTTTTATCTCACAGAACATCCTTTAAAAAAAGTTTCCGGCAAACTTTCAAAAGTGGTTTCCACAAAAATTGGGGATATCGACCTTTTTAATAGAGAGGAAAGACAATTGAAAATAGGTGGAATAATAGCGTCTATTCGCAATACTGTAACAAAGGTGAAAAAAGAAGATATGTGTTTTTTAAAATTACAAGATACAACAGGTAGCATTGATGTTTTAGTTTTTCCTAAAGTGTATTCAACAGCAAGAGATATTATTTTGTCCGATCAGATCGTAGTAATTAGTGGCAAACTGGAATCCAATGACGAAACGCCGATTGTGATTGCAGAAAATATAAGTCCTTTAGAAAATGAGAAGAGGGAAAGCGATGTACCTCAAGAAGAATTTGAAATCGTAATCCCCAAAAGCGCAGACAGGGTTTTACTGTCTAGGATATATGAACTATTAAAAGCTAACCCTGGTGATTTGCCGACCTATTTGGTTTTACCGGGAGGGGAAAGCAAGTCTAGGCGTATTCCGGTACCGTTTGGCACAGAAAAGAATCCCACGCTTAAAGAATCCTTGACTAGTCTTGGATGTCAAATAGCTAATTGATATAATTATCTACCGCACGGGTATCTGATTTTACTTTTTAGATAGCGTCGAATATACTTATAAACCATGAATTTAACTAATTTCAAAGTAGGGGACACTGTGAAAGTATTTACAAAGGACCCTCAAGACAACAAGGTTCACGCAACACCGTTTCAAGGTGTAGTATTGGCTCTTCGCGGAGAAAAACAAAATAAGACTTTTACTGTTCAAAAAAATGCGAGTGCTGGAGTCAATGTCGAACGAATATTTCCGATCAACTCCCCTATTATTGAAAAAATCACTGTTGTTAACAAGGGTAAAGTCAGACGCGCAAAGCTTACTCATCTAAGGAAGGAAAATAGGTAAGTTGAGCAAAATTTTCAATGATCCCGCCAGATCTTAGCTTCGAAGAAAAATTATGGCAGCAAGGCGTAAAACATATAGTTGGTATAGACGAAGTTGGTAGAGGTTCTTGGGCAGGGCCACTGGTATCTGCGGGGGTGATTCTTTCTAAGGATTTTGAAATTCCAAAGGGTTTTGCTGAATCCAAACAAATTAGTCCCACAAAACGTGCACAATTTGCAAAATTTATTACTCAAAAAGCACTCGCGATAAAAATAGTAGAAGTGTCTCACGCCAGAATCGACAAAATAGGGATTGGAAAAGCAACACAAGCCTCCTTCAGAAGTGTTATTAGAAATATTAAAATTACTCCTGATTATTTTTTAGTCGATGCTTTTTATGTAAATTATTTTCCAAAAAATAAACAACTCGCGATAAAAAAAGGAGACGAAAAGTCTGCTAGCATTGCCGCGGCATCAATCATAGCTAAGATATATCGAGACAAGTTAATGTCGCAACTTTCAAAAAAATTTCCAAATTATGGGTTCGAAAAACACAAAGGATACGGCACAAAAGTGCATCAGCAAATGATTAAAGCATATGGATTTGCACCTATTCATCGCACGTCATTCAACTTAAGCTACCTAGTTTCGTGAATAAAATCCAGCAAGGTAATCAAGGAGAAGACATAGCCTGTGATTTTCTAAAGAAAAAGGGATATAAAATTGTTGAGCGAAACTTTCGCATCAGAGGCGGTGAAATAGATATCATTGCGCTTGAGGATAGTGCTTTAGTTTATATAGAAGTCAAAACCAGAAAAAATTACAATTATGGTAGACCGGAAGAAGCCGTTACTTTAAGGAAAATAAAATTTATAGAAAGAACCGCAAAATTTTACCGAAATAATAGAAAATATTTAAAGCTGCCTGATCTCGAAAGAATCGACGTAGTGTCCGTTGATAATCTGGGATCAATTCCTAAAATTAAACTTTTTAAAAATATTACTCTTTGAAATAATAAACTATCGAGCGTATAATTTTTTTCTATGAAAGTTAATGTGTCTATTCATGTGAGCGGAAGCGGCAAGGAAAGAGTGGTAGACAATACTTCTCGAGAAACACCCTCTTTAGGATTAAAAAGATCTAAGGGAGAAAAGAGACAGGGTTTGGAGAACTGGCTGGTTGATATTTGGTGGAGAGAGCACATGTTTGTGCCATTTATGCAGGGTTTGCAAATTCATCAAAATTTAATGGGTGCCAGAGCAGCAGCTTTTGCTGGAGAATCAGTTGAATTAGATAGTGTAGCAATGACTGCTGATGCTTCTGAAAAGCTTCGAGTTAGAGCATATCAAAACGCGCATGGAAATCACTTGCACGCTGAAAAACTAGTTAGAAAGGAACTCTCAGAAGGTTTAAAAGTAGGTCTATTAAAGTCAATTTCTGAAGATATTATCAGATCATATATAAGAGATGAGGTCGATTTAATGGGCGAAAGAGCAGCATACGATCTTTCAAGTTCAACAAGGGCAGGTTTAAAAGCGCTAGTTTATCAATCGGAACTTCAAGATTTAGTTTAGTTAACTAATCCAACCGGTTCTCTTCCTTCAAAAACGTCAATTATATTTTGTGCAACAAGCTCGGACATTCTTTCCCTGGTTTCAATGGTTGCAGATGCAGTGTGAGGAGTTAATATTACATTGCTCATTTTAATTAGCTCGGCAGATACTTCTGGTTCATGCTCGTAAACATCAAGACCTGCACCTGCGATTTCTTTTTCTTTGAGTGCCCAAATAAGTGCTTTCTCGTCTATTACCGGTCCTCGAGACGTATTTATTAGCAGCGCCGTTTTTTTCATAAGCTTCAATTCCTCAGTGCTTATCATTCCCCGTGTATCTGTTGTTAGTGGTACATGAAGTGTTACGATATCCGACAAACTTAGAACAGATCTCATATCCGTATACTCTGCTTCGCAAAGTAGCTCAAAATCTTCCGAGCGTGCAATATCAAAGTAGAGTATATGCATTTTAAAACCGCCAAAAGCAATTTGGCCAACGAAAGTGCCGATTCTGCCCAACCCAATTATGCCAATTGTTTGTCCCCACAGCTGATGTGAAAGGAAAGCGTTTGGGTCCCACTGTTTAAAATTTCCCTCACGAACGAAGCGGTCGGCCACTTTAAGTTGTTTATTAAGTGCAAAAATCATTGCAAAAGTGTGTTCGGCTACAGCTTCATTAGCAACTCCCGGAGTATTGCAAACTACGATGTCACTTTTTTTTGCTGCTCTTTCGTCAATATTGTCATAGCCAACGGCATAATTTGCGATAACTTTCAAATTTTTGGAAGCAGAAGAAAGCAAATCACTATCAACATTATCGGTAGGCATGGTGATTACTGCATCGTATTTGGAAAAGATATCTTTAAGCTCTTCTCGGGTTAAATCTTTATCGGTGAGGTTTAAATCTACTTTAAAACCTTTTCGCTTGAGTAGTTCTATACCATTGTCCTGAATCTTTCCGGCAACATATACTTTGGGCATTAATTTTATTCTAAGCTATTTTATAGATTGGTAGCCATCAATTCTGTCAAAGTTTTTCGATACTTTTCAATACCATTAATGTCCAATAGACCATTTTGAGCACCAATTTCTTGAATAACGTGAGAGGAATTAATCGTCCCCCACGCCATTGCTTCACCCAAATCTAATCGACGATTTAAAGCAGCGATAAAAGCACTTCCATACGAATCTCCCGCCCCGGTTTTCTCGACTAACTTTGTTGGAAATACTCCCAATCTCAGATACCTTTGACCATCAGACGCATAGGAACCCTCTTCACCATCTGTAATTACTATAATTTTTGGGCCCAGAGAATGAAGTTTGTCGAGGATGTCCCTTATAGAGATATTGTCTGAGACTTTAATTTCTAAGATGTCTTTAGCTTCTTCCAAATTACATATAAAAATATGACATCTCTCAAGCGTATTTTTGAAACGCTTAACATTTGCTTTAATCTGATAAGTACCTGGTGCAAACACCAATTTAGCACCGCTATTATCTACATAATGGGCAACTTCATCTATTATGTTCGAATCAGTAAAGGTTTCTGATAACGACGTTAAATAAACCCAGTCGGCGGACTCGAGTTTTGGCAGATGATAAAACCAATCCTGGTGGTAAACAAAAATGGTTCTCTCTCCCTGATAAGTTAATACAACAGAAAGATTCGATCTTTTTTTGTCTTCTAAAATTACGTAATCAGTGGAAATATTAAAATTCTCTAGCTGTTTTTTAATCATTGCACCTTGCCAGTCTTTTCCTATATGTGTATAAGTTGCCGTTTTCATTCCAAGAATTGAACATCCGGCTGCAACATTTGCCGCATTGCCGGCAATGCCATAAGAAATTGATTCAACTGGGATTTTACCGCCGTATTCCATGCAAATTCTGCAATTTTTTTTGTCAATATCACATTCAATAGTAGCTTCATGAATTTTGATGAAAGTATCAACTGTAGAATCACCTATAGTTATAATATCAAATCTATTTTTCATACTTAAATCGAGAACTTTGATTTTTTATGCATATGATTTTCTTGAGCAATTTCATCTTTAAATTCATCAATTGCTTCAATTACATCATCGGGTTTATTTACTATTTTAAATACCATTCGCTCTTCTGGGCGAATATACATACCTTTTGTAAAAGCAAAAATTATCTCCTGCCAGAAATTTCCATACAAAATCAATGGTTTGTGATGACCAAAATACAACCTGGCAAGACCCCAAGCCATGCCGAATTCGGAAATTGTTCCGGTTCCACCATTAAAAATTACAAAAATCTGCCCGATTTCTAAAAGTTTTAATGTGCGCTCCAAATAACTGTCTTCAACCAAAAGCTCATCGACTTTGTTCGTTTCATCTCTACCTTCAAACATCGGAATATCTTTAGGGTAAAAAGTCGCACCAATTGCCCGTCCGCCACCTTTGTGTGCACCTAAGGTTGAAGCTTTCATAATTCCTGGACCTGCTCCATTTACTATAGTGTATCCTTCTTCCGCGCACAGCCTTGCCACCTCATATGCCGCTTTAAAAGGATCATCCGATTCCTTTGCATCGGCATAACCTAAAAAAGTTATATTTTCTACCTTTGATTTTTTAAATGGGGAAATGAATTGGGCAGGCTCTTGCATATTTTAATTATGTCTTAGCTTGAGCGATTCTTTCAAGCGCATCATATGCAACCTTAAAATCCGGCGCGTTGTAAAGAGTAGAGGAAGCCACTAAAAAGTCTGCTCCTGCTTCTACGAGTTTAGCTGCGTTTTCGAAGTTGACGCCAATATCAATTTCAACGGCTAAGCTCGGCTGAATTTTTTTTGCTTTTCTTATTTTTTCGTAAGTATTTGCCCCAAGTGTTTGACCGGAATAACCAGGCTTGCCAGTCATCAAGAGCAGAAGGTCAATGTCGTCAAAAAAATGATAAGCAGCCTCTATTGACGTTTCTGGATTTAAAGAAATTCCTACTTGCTTGCCATAGCCTTTAATTATATATATATCTTGGTTTGTATCGGCATCAATTTCAAAAGGGAATATGATTCGAGTCACATAATCAAGTTTTACCAGTTCACTAATATAATTTTGTGGATAAATTACCATCAACTGAATTTCCAATTGACCAGACGATGGATACTTTTTTATAACATCGAGCCCAACAGTTTTATTCTTAGAGAACTCACCATCAACAACATCTATTTGAATAAGATCTGTCGCATGCTCAGCTTGTCGCAACCTTCTATGATATTCCTCTTCGTCTGCTGTTAATATGCCAGGAACTATTTTGGCCATGGTTACTATTATTATGATTTTATCGATTAATCAATTCAACAATAAAACAACTCAGCAATTACAGTTCATAGTTCTCACCTTGTTGCGGAATTATTGATTCCAAATTGAATTTCTCTCTCAAGTTTTTTGAAAAGATCAGAGATTGCTTGCTTTCACCATGAACAATGAACACTTTCTTTAAATTTTTAATATTAGAAACCCATTGTAAAAGTTGCGGCAAATCTGCATGAGCACTATAAGAACCGATGGCTTTAATTTTAGCTTTCACTTTCAAGTTTTCTCCAAAAACTCTAATTTCATCTTGTCCGTCAAAAATTCTTCTGCCTAATGTCCCGTTTGCTTGATAACCGACAATCAGTAAGGTGTTATTCGCATTCTCGATATACTTTTTTAAATGATGTAATATTCTGCCACCGTTCATCATACCGGAACCGGCAATAATTACCTTAGGGTTAGGGGCATCATTAATAGCTTTTGACTCCTCAACGCTAGAAGTAATTTTTAATCTATCTAGTCCAAAAAAATCTTCCTCTTTATGCACACCTTGCAATTTTTTACTTAAATAGTTTGGATATTTTTTAAACACACTTGTAACTTTTGTAGCCAAAGGACTGTCCAGGTAAAAAGTAGGCTTTTCACAATTTTCACTAACACAAAAGTGTTCAATGTCATGAAGAAGCTCCTGGGTTCTTTCTATAGCAAAGGAGGGAACCATCAAGACCCCATTAGTTGCAACAGCACTGGAAAGAGCATCCGCAAGCTTTTCCATACGTTTATTTTTGTCCTCATGAACCCTTCCACCATAAGTGCTTTCACAAATTAGATAATCAGCATTTTCAATACTTTCCGGAGGATCAAGAAGCGCTGATGGTGTATTTCCAATGTCGCTTGTGTAAACAAGCTTTTTGCCATCCGCTTCCAAAACTGTCAGCGCAGAGCCTAAGATATGCCCAGCGTTCTTAAAACTCAATTTAATTCCGCTTTCCATATCAATGGTTTCCCCGTAGCCCATCGTTTCAAATAACTCCATTGTTCTGCCGATATCGTCTCTATTATAAAGAGGCGGGTGATTGTCTCTTTCCGCTTCTTCTTTCATCAATTTTTCACTATCATCCAGCACGAACTTAATTAACTCTTTTGTCGGTCCCGTGCAGTAAATTCGCCCCCTAAAACCATCCTTAACCAATTTAGGTAATCTACCCGTATGGTCCAAGTGAGCATGGCCAATAATTACGCAGTCTAGTTCTGCGGGGTTATAAGCAAAGGGGGAATAATTTCTCTCTTCGGCTAAATTATGCCCCTGGAAAAACCCACAATCAAGAAGAAATTTTTTACCAGATGTTTCTACTAAAATATTAGACCCTGTGACTTCTCGACAAGCACCGTAAAATGATATTCGCATATTTTAATTATATGGTAAATAGTGAATGGGGCGGTATTAATAGAAATTCTATTTACAATTTACTATTAACTATTATCCGTCTCACGAAGTGAGACCCAGCGCTTCGTCAATTCTCTTTTGGTCAAAACCCAGAATATTTTCACTCGCACCGTCGCCTTTTTCTATTACTGTAAACGGTACGCCCATTTGCCCGGAAATCTCGATCATCTTTTGTGCTTCATCCGGGTTTTCGTCAACTAGAATTTCAGAAAATGTAATATTTTTCGAATTTAAATAATCCTTCTGCATTTTGCAAAAAGGGCAAGTTCTAGTTGTATACATTGTAACTTTAGCCACTACCCAATTTTAAATAATGTACAATCTAAGATCAATGGCCGATTCTGATTTCAAAAAAATTGAGAAAGATCTGCAAAAGTTAAAAAATTCACAAAAAGCCAAAGCGTGTCAGAGGTTTTTCAAAACCGGTAAAGGGCAATATGGAGAAGGGGATAAGTTCATTGGTTTAACAGTCCCCCGGCTTAGGACAATCGCCAAAAAATACTTAACACTGCCTTCTTCTTCCGTAAAAAGACTTTTACAAAGCAGAATTCACGAATACAGACTTACCGCCTTATTAATCCTGATAGACAAATATAAAAAGGCGGATGGAAAAATTAAAACAGAAATTGTAAATTATTATCTAAAATACACAAAGTACATTAACAACTGGGATCTTGTAGATTTGTCAGCCGATAAAATTCTTGGCGACTACTTGCTAAACAAGGACAAAAATGTTTTATATAAATTGGCAAAATCGAAAAATCTTTGGGAGAAAAGAATTGCTATTCTTGCCACATTTCACTTTATCAAAAATAATCGCTTTAAAGATACCCTGGCAATATCAAAAATCTTATTAAATGACAAGCACGATTTAATCCGCAAAGCCGTCGGTTGGATGCTTCGGGAAATTGGTAAACGCGATCAAGCAGTTTTAGAAAATTTTTTACAAACGCACTATAAAAATATGCCCCGTACGATGCTAAGATATGCAATTGAAAGATTTAGTGAAAAGAAAAGAAAATACTACCTAAAGTTATAAACTTCCGAGGCCTGAAAGGCCTCGGTATTGTCTTTCAAGTTTACATGAGCAAGCAGATACTTCCGGCCCTCGGAAGTATGTATTCGCTCTCTCGCATTCATCCCCGCCCAAATATTCAATTTTTGGCGGGGTGTTCTGCGAGCGAATATAAAAGAGCTTCTTGGAATATTTTGGCTTCCATTCTACGAATTGCAGGTGTTCTGTAGTTAGTAGACCCTTCAATAGTTCTTGCAAAGGTTTTTACTTGACCGCAACCATCCCTCTTGCATGTTCCCTTAAGCCTTTTACTTGGACGGCTGTCAGAAGGCTCAAGTACCCAGTAGTGTGCGGGCGGATGCCTGAATTGACGGTTAAACTCCCTTGCGTTAAATGTGCCATTTTCTTTTGTCATTTTTTCATTAAAAAACAGACATTATAAGTCTGGGTTTCGTGCATATTATACACTTTTAACTAAATATTAAAAATTAGCGCAGCCTCTAAAATTCTGGTTATTCCACCATTCGAATTTTATATACAATTGTGATAAAATTTTTAACATCTGAGGCTCTATCGTCTATCGGTTAGGACGACACCCTTTCAAGGTGTAAAGCGGGGTTCGACTCCCCGTAGAGCCACAAAATAACTATCCTTTTCCACAGAAGGTCTATCTGCTTCATGCGGACAAGCTTGGAATCGGGGTTCGACTCCCCATGGCGCTGCAAGCTGAAATTAAGTAGACTATTCTATTTATGAAACTTCTTGTAAAGATCTTCTAATAATTCCTTTGCTGTATGTTGTCCACCCAGCCCAAAGGCGAGTCCCCCGGCTATCGCAATCATGGCAACAAGTCCGGCAAACAAAATTCTTAATAGCTCTTGGGCAACCCCTAGTTGGTGAAGAACCAGAAATGCCACAAAAACCGTAATTGACCACTGAGCAACTAAGCCAACAGTCGCTGCCAAATGCTTGCCTAACCCTTTTGCAGCGTTAAATGCAACTCTTTGGCCAATTCTTGCAAATACAAGACCAATCATAGCAAGTATCACTGCAACAATTACGTTTGGAATATATAAAATTACCCGATTTAAAACAGTCGTAACAGCATCCAGTCTCCAAGCTTGTAGGGCTGGTACCAAAAAGATTATAATCACTGTCCAGCGCACAATTTGAGCGATAATCTCGCTCCACTCAATATCTTTACCCTCAAGTTTGGTTACACCATATTTTGCTAAGAATTGTTCAAGTTTTATTACCCTAAGTCCGCTAACTATTATTCGCTGAAATATGCCAGAAACAATCAGACCGACAAAAAGAATAATTAATCCACCTATAAACGAAGGAATAAATTCAACAAATGTAACAACAGATTGTAAAACTGCGTCACTTACAGAAACATAAAGACTTTCTAAATTCACTTACAAACACCCCCTTTCATACATCTTTCTATTTATTTCATTTAAATACAACTTAATCAAATTATCAAGCAACATTTCTTGATGCACCCATCTAAATTTAATATAATTGTTCTTTGACGAGGGGGTATATCAGCATTTCGTTTGATGTACACCCCAAATATGAATTTTGGGTGGGGGGGAGTATAGCTCAATTGGTAGAGCAACCGCCTTTGGAACAATAGTTCGTTTTTGAAATTTCGCTTGGGGGTATAGCTCAATGGTAGAGCAATCGCCTTTTAAGCGATTGGTTCAGGGTTCGAGTCCCTGTGCCCCCACAGAAATTTCAAAAAGAAGCGGTTGGTTCAGGCTATAGCCCTGAACAAAGTGAAGGAGTTCGTTTATCCTGAGTTTATCGAAGGAAGTCCCTGTATACCCCCACTATCCTTCGCTAAAGTTTCACTTTAGCTTCGGATAGTAAACAATCGAACATATGTTTTATGTTTATGTTTTGTTTAACAAACAGACTAACAGGTATTACATCGGGTACACTCCATAAACTCTAGTTACTATCGGATGAATTGGGTCGACTTTATTATCCTTTTAATAGTTTCACTTTTTGCAGCAGAAGGTATCAAGCGCGGTTTTTTCAACCAAATATTCAATATTTTAGGTTTCATTTTTTCACTGGTTTTGGCGTTGGGTCTTTATCCTTATGCTGCCGATTTGCTCATATCGCTTTTCAATTTACCGCCAATAGCGGCTAACCCGATAGGCTTTCTTATAGTTTGGCTCACAGCAGAAACTATATTCTTCACACTTATTAGAATATTTCTTAAAAAATACTTAAGCTATTTTGAAAGTGACAAAATCAATAAATACCTTGGATTTTTACCGGCTGCTCTAAACGCTTTGCTGTTTTTAGCTTTTGTACTTCTTTTTGTAGTTTCGCTACCCATTAGGCCGGATATAAAAAGGGACATCTACGATTCCAAAGTCGGTTCATATTTAGTAAACAGAGTGACCGCTCTAGAAAAACCTCTCAACAGTGTATTTGGACCTATTACCAAACAGGGACTAACCTTTTTGACAATCCGCCCGGAAGATAAGGGCGCAATTGACCTGCAGTTTACTCAAAACGTCTTGACTGTTGATTTTGCAAGTGAACAGGAAATGTTTAGACTGGTTAATGAAGAAAGAGTAAGAAACGGCACAAAACCTTTAGTTTGGGATGAATCGCTGGCGCGAGTCGGCAGACAACATTCACAAGACATGTTTCAAAGAGGCTATTTTTCGCACTTTTCGCCCGAAGGCAAAGACGTTGGAGACAGACTTCTGGAAAGCGGTATTGAATATAGTTTGGCCGGCGAAAATTTGGCACTCGCTCCTAATGTTGAGCGTGCTCACATCGGCTTAATAAACAGTGAAGGCCATAGAAGGAATATTTTAGATCCTGCCTTTGGCAAAATCGGAATCGGCGCAGTCGACGGCGGTGTCTACGGCAAGATGTTCACCCAGGTATTCACAGAATAAATACTATAAACACCTTCTAAGGAGACTCCTTGACAAGATGTCTGGTGATCTGATAAATAATACCAGTGCCCTCAAAAAATTCTATCAAGCTCTATATAGATAATTCGTATTATCACATCTACAATCGAGGTGTCGAAAAAAGAAAAATTTTTCTCGACAAAAAGGATTATAAAGTTTTTCTCAGCTACCTAAAAGCTTACTTAGAACCTCCAAAAGAACCTAAAAAACTAGAGTTTCAACCGAACAACACGGTCTTTAAAGGTATTAGAAGACCTTTAAACAATTTTAACAAGGAGATAGAGCTTACTGCTTACTGTTTAATGCCTAATCATTTCCATTTATTAATTCATCAAAAAACATCAAAAGCAATCGAATTTTTTATGAGGTCACTTGGTACAAAATACTCACAGTATTTCAATAAAAAGTATGAAAGAGTAGGCTATCTCTTTCAAGGAACCTACAAAGCAGTTCTGGTCGAAAATGACAACTATTTGCTCCACCTCACCAGATACATCCACCTTAACCCTTCAAAGGAGTCTCCTTTAAAGGGTGCATATTCTAGCTATAGTGAATATTTGGGTGAAAGGAAAACAGGTTGGGTAAAACCTACTAAAATTCTGGAGTTTTTTAAAACCGCACAGAAAACATCGTTAAATGACATTCTTTCTTATCAAAGTTTTACTGAAGATTATCTCTTAGATCCCAAAGAAGTGTTAGGAGAATTAACCATCGATTAAACCCTACCTTCTAAGGAGACTCCTTTAAAGTTCGTAACGTAATCTGTAAGCTTTATCCCCAAAATATCCGGTAACTTCCGGCATTATAATTGGCATTCCAAGAAGCTGTGCAGGAAAAACGGTATAGTCGCCAAAACGGTTGTTTATTTGATCGGAGCTTATAATAAGGTTCCAAAGTTTTCTATCAGCCTCAAAAATCGGCAGCGGCAGATATTCTTTTTTTGCTAGCATCCCAAGCGTTACGCCGCAAAAAATTACATCTTTAAAGTCCCAGTTTTCAGAAATTAATTTGCAGATATCAAAAAGCTCTTTACCGCTGTCTATATAGTTTTTTAAGGTTCTGTGTCCGTGCCATGATTGAATTTCGCTATTAACTTCTTTTGGGCCTGACCATTTTTTCCCGGAAGTTCTAAGATAAAAATCAACGTAACGGCCAGCCAAGCCCATTACCCGCGCTTTAGCTGTCGCTTCTTCGCAAAGATTTCTGGCAAGTCTATAAATTTCAACCCTATCCTTTAATGGTCTATGGGTTGTGTATGTTCTGCCGACACTTTTTTGCTCAGATAGTTCTTGAAATGGAGCGACAGGGGAAGTATCTATCCCTCTTGCCAAGTTATAAAGGTGAATTCCCCAAAAAGGCTCAAAATTTCTTTGCAGCTCTGAGAGAGATAACGCCCGGAGTCCGGCAAAAGTATCTATCCCCAATTTTGTTAAATGTTCATAAAGTCCCCAGCCAAGTCCGCAAACATCCATGAGTTTAACTTCATCCAGGACTTTAAGTGCATTATCTTCTGTTATCCAAAAAAGCCCATCGTATTTAATGCGTCCTGAGGCAAGTTTTGAAAGCAGCTTATTATGGGAAATGCCAACTGAACAAGTTAAATAGTCACCGATTTCGCATTTTATTCTGTCTTTAATTTCAAATGCAATATTAAAAACGTTTCCAAACAAATGTTCGGTTTCGGTTACGTCCAAAAAGCATTCATCAAGTGAAAAAACCTCGCAGGCAGGGGAGTAACTGGCGCAAATTTTTATAAAACGTCTGCTGATATCTGCGTATTTTGAAAAGTTTGCAGGAACTAAAATAATTTCCGGACAAAGCTTTTTAGCGTCATAAGTGCGCGCACCGGTCATAACCCCTAACTTTTTCGCTTCGACGGATGACGCGATAATGCAACTTCTGCCTTTTGCTTTAATAACCCCAATAGGTTTTCCGCGCAGCGCAGGATTTGTTTGCTGTTCTGCTGTTGCAAAAAAGCTGTTTAAATCAACGTGGATAATGATTCGTTTATCGTTCATCAATAGAAATTTTTGATTTTTGATTTTTAAATTTTGATATTTGTATCTTACCCGAATAAAACCCGAATATCAACGCCATTCAGGTTTTGCGCAGTCAACAAATTGACGGGCTAAAAACCCGAATTACAAGAACCACTGACATATTCTTGACATCTTGATGACAAGATGCTAATAATTAATTATGCAAAACACAATCCGAACAACTATCGGAATCAGAAAAGATCTTTTAAATATGTCTCGCCAATACGCATTGAAAAGAGGAGCATCCTTGCAAGATACTATTAACGCGGCCTTAGCGGCTGGTTTTCAACGGATTTCGGATCTTGAATCTAGAAAGCAAGCTATGGCTAAAATAGATCGATTTAGAGAAAGTCTCAGAGGTAGGAAAATCAATGTTCAAGAAATCTTGCAAGAGAGCAAAAAAGACCTCAAGTGATCAACCTTGTACTTGACTCCTCAGCAGTCGCAAAATGGTTTTTTCCTGAAGAACAAAGCAATGTTGCTTTAAAAATAAGAGAGGACTTTCTAACTAAAAAAATTACTATTTCTGCACCAACGCTGATCTTTTACGAAGTCAATAATATATTAAAAACAGCTGTGAAAAGTTTAAGAATAGAGAAGGAAAAAGCAATCAATGCTTATGGAGGATTTCTTAACCTTGGTATCATCGTTTATTCTACTAAAGATCTGTTGGAAAATACTTTAGACGAAGCCGTGAATTTAGATATTTCTTCTTATGATGCTTCCTATATTGTTTTAGCGAATTACCTCAAAGCACCTCTTTTTACAGCAGATCAAAAACTATTAAAAAAAGCAGAAAGTCGATTTGTTAAAAACCTAAAAACCTATCCTGCATAACTTAAGCAGACTAGTACGAAAGCCAATGAAAACTGGTTGTATACACCAACTTGACTTATAAAAAACTTATAGTATAATATTACGATTATGTCACTGATTGAAAAAGGCAGACAACAGCTAAGAGAGCAGGAAATGGTGAGAAGTCATAGTCGAGAGATATTTGAGGTTGGTATTAAGCTCCTGCGAGCTAAAGGGCAACTTGAATCTGGGGTACTATTTTTCAAGCAACAAATTCTAACACATACAGTAAATTCTTTGGTTGTGGTCGGGGGCAAATTTAGACAAGGCAAGAGTGCTAAGAATGCAAATCCAAGGCGGAGACAAACGTTTCAAAGTGACGAGAAAAAAGAAAAAAGGTTCAGAAACTTTCAAAGGCGAGCGTACGTATATAAGTTTTAGTAATTATTACAGTGATTTAGACTTAAGAGAAACAGAAGAATTTCTTGGTGCTATGAAGCAATTAGAAAGTGAAGTGTTAGGTAAGACAGAATAGGAAACTTCTCAACATTTCAATCATTCCTGCAATTATTATTTACGACTATCTAGTACGTACAACCCTTCGGTAAATAATGGATAGAGAGTGTAATCGAACTACTCAGGGTCTTCGACCATCGGAGATTGGCAATGGCAATATCGTAATTTTTATCTTAGAATAATAACCCGATAACCTAAAATCCTGATTACCTGATAATTTAACCCATGTTCCCGATTCGTGATACTCGCAATTCTCAAAAATTCCCTTTTATAAATCTTGCACTAATTGTTACCAATATTTACGTATTCTTTCAGCAATTAATCGTACCCGATATCGAACTTTTTATATTTAAATACGCGCTTATTCCAACCAAAGTTGATTTTGCAAGCCTTGAAACTTTAACGCCATTTTTTACTTCGATGTTTTTGCACGCGGGGTTTGTACATATTATTTCCAACATGTGGTTTTTATGGATTTTCGGGGATAATGTGGAAAGCGTCATGGGGCACATTAAATATTTGATTTTTTATTTGTTTGCAGGCGTAGCCGCCAGCTTTATCCAGTACATTTTTATTGCTAACACCACTCTGCCTATGATAGGAGCATCAGGAGCCATTGCAGGGGTACTTGGCGCTTATTTAAAATACTTTCCGCGTAATAAAATCGATACCATTATTCCTGTTTTTGGCCTGCCGTTTTTTGTGGCGGTTCCGGCAAGCTTCATGCTTTTTTATTGGTTTTTCGTACAGGCTTTCAATGGAGTTGCTTCTGTTATTACTCTCAGCGCCTCGGTTGGCGGAGTAGCTTATCTTGCTCATGCTGGCGGATTTGCCAGTGGCCATCTCCTCTCAAGATATTTTGTCTGGCAAAGAGTTTGAATCTCGCGTAAAATAGAGATACCAGTCTGCAATGCCCAAATTTGCTGCCAAAGATCTGATTAAATTCCCCAATGCTTTATATTTTGTCTCTATCTTTTTAATCTTGCTTCTGGTTGCTGTATACCTAATCTACGAATTTCACCGGCAACTGACCATTTCTGCGAAGCAACAATATATTGGCTTAATCAGTGCGAATTTGATTTCAACTGACCAATCAATAGATGAGCTGCTCAATACGTTAAATGTCGGTCAATCAAGCTACGACAAGATTCTTGGCAGCAAAGACGCAAGCGGTACTTTTAACTACAACATAATTGTGGGCAATAATCAGAAGAGTTTAAACCAAATAGAATTGTTAAAAGATAATCTAAATTTCCAAAAAAACCTGCAGGAAAATGCCAAAACACCTGGAGAATATCGAGGTCTTGAAAACGGTTTTAATAATTACTACACAGAGTCAACTGAATTTCTTGAAAAATTAGAGCAAAATTACGAATATGAAAACGGTTTACTTAAAAACCTCAGTCAAATTAGCGTTGGCAGTGACATTTCTCAAAAAGACCTTTGGCAAACAAATGATAAGGAACTGATTTTAAACTATTTTACAAACTTGAAATCGGGCATAGCGTCCAGCCTTGAAAAGCTTTCGCAATTCAAAACACCACAGAAATACGAAGAGTACTACAATTTACATTTGTCTTATCTGCAATTGCTGACTAGTGCTGCTGAGGAAATAGTAAGCCTCCTTGAAGAAGAGGAGTTAATTCAAGACAGTGAATCGCCAGGCTCAATAGAGGTTGCTTATAAGGTGGCCACTGAAGCTCAGAACGAAATTAACTTGCTTATGCCCAAACTCGTGGAAGAAAGAGAAAGAATCTTCAAACTCAAGGAAACCTTGGCAGATGTTGAAAAGCTGGCGAATATACAGCAGAATCTCGAAGGTGAAATCAAAAATCTTTACCAGCTCCTATATGCTCAATCAAGTTCAAAGTATAGTTTTGGCTTTTAGGGGTTTACAATTGTGGCGAAAAGTTTGTTAGAATTAAGGAAAGGAGGTTGAAAATATGCTTATGGATAGCGACGATCAACAAGGTGGTCCGTTAGATTCCCCTGCCCCTGATGATATAGGAGGAGGGCCAGTAGATGCTCCACCAGTAGATGCTCCACCAGTAGATGCTCCTGCTGCTCCTGCTGATGATGCAAGCGGAGGAGTACCGGCTCCTGATGTCCCCGCTGAGGATAGTTCCGAGCCTGCAAGTGACGCACCGACAACTGAGCCTGCAGCGGACTCCGCACCCGGAGACGAAAATAATCCCAGCTAGAGGACGACGAATTGTTAGTTTAGTAAGTAAGGCAGAGGGCAGCGTAAGTTCCTTTCATTAACATAGTAAGGAGCTTTTAGTGACGCTTAAAAAAATTCAAGAAATCACCAAGGCAAGCCTATTTTTGTTGGTTCTTGCCCTGTATGGAGCTATATCGTTTTTTGTAGGTAAGGTTGCGGCTAACGGAACCACTACTGATGTAAAGGGTGCTTCTGCCGTTGCTTCAAGCCGAGGATTTATCGAAAATCCTTTGCCATCTTCTGATTTCCAATCACCGGAAATAATCCCTTCCGCTATAAAATTATGTTCGAATATGTACTTTGGCTTTGAAATCGGGTATGAATCAGATTGGTTTACAACATACAATACTGAAGATCAAAAATGCACTTTTTTTGCACCTTATGCGTTCGTAGTGCCATATTTTGTAGATAAAGACTTTACACCTGTTAACTTAGGAATAATTGAGGCGGATGATTGGCTTTCCACTTTGATGTTTTACGAAAATCCTAACGATTTTTATAATGTTACATCCTCTGAGAATATCGAAATGAATGGGAAATTAATAAAAAAAATAGAAGCAAGGACTACCGGAGAAGGGACAACTCCGCGAGGATTTTCAATTATGCATCTGCTAGTTTTCGATGGCGAAAAACCTATACGTCTCTCATATACACAGCTTGACGAGAATGAAAACGTTGATGAGATTAAGTCCTTAGTCCTTAATATGGCAGGAAGTCTTAAGTATTTTTGACAAAAGAAAAGGCCTCTCTTGCGAGAAGCCCTTTCAAGTTACCTATCTTGCGATAAGCATAGATTATATACATCGGGAAAAGTTATCTGTCAAGCCCCCAAAAATCGTTTTAGGTGCTATACTGCCATCAGTGAGAATTATTGAAGGCAAAAACGTATTTTCTGTAACAGAAGTAAATTCAATCGCTAGGAAAACTCTCGAGCAAATTAATTTCTGGGTCGAAGGAGAACTATCTTCTTTTAAAGATTATAACCCAAAATATCGTTATTTATATTTTGATTTAAAAGATCCTCAAACAGGATTTAAGCTGCCTTGCATACTAGACCCCGAAATCTATTTATCAGAAAATTACCAATTCGAAGATGGTGTCAAAGTATTGGCGCTTGGCACTCTAACTCTTTGGGAGAAAGAGGCAAAATTACAAATGCATGTTCTAAAAATGAAGGACTTTGGTGAGGGTTTTTTACTGGCAGAATTTGAAAAACTCAAAGAGAAACTGCAGAAAAAAGGATATTTCGATGAAAAAAATAAAAAAGAATTACCTGATTACCCAACAAGAGTAGCGGTTATTTCATCTAGATTATCGGACGCATTGCAGGATTTTAAAAAACACTCACACGAGCGATTTCCGGCATTAAAACTAACTTTATACGATGTGAAAGTTCAGGGGTTTGAATCCGCCCAACAGATACGAAAAGCACTGACAACTGCTGACAAGGAAAAATTTGATGCTATAGTTTTAGTTAGAGGAGGAGGGTCAGTTGAAGATCTTGCTTCCTTTAATGATGAGAAACTCGCTTCAGCAATTTTTAATGCAAGTACTCCAGTCATAGTCGGCGTGGGTCATGAAAAAGATGTAACAATAGCGTCACTAACTGCAGACGTTGCTGCATCAACTCCAACAGATGCCGCTAAAATCCTTACTGAAAATTACGTAAAACTAGAGCAAAAGTTGAGTGATTTAAAACTGCGAGCACAAAAAGCTATGAGAAGTATTCTTTGGAATAAATCTCAAGAACTTGATTTCATTTATCAAAAACTAATTAGCTCAAAAGACAAGTTTATTTACTTACCTCAAAATTTAATATTACTGAGAAAATCCTTACTTACAACAGTCAGTGGATTTTTAGAGAAAAGCGAACACAAGCTAAATCGCTATAAAAACAGCCTGCTTGTAAACTGGAAAAGCCAAAAGTTGCGAAATCAGGGATTTCTTGACTCCTACTTGGATAAATTAATGCTGGTTTCCCCGAAAAATGTACTAAGTAGAGGTTATAGTATAGTCACAAACTCACAGGGTAACGTTGTCAAGGATGCAGCCATCGTTGATATAGGGGAAAAAGTTAAAGTAAAATTAGCACGCGGAAGAATATCAACAAAAATTATAAAAAAGAGTAATTGATGGCAAAAGATTTAAAATTTAGTAGTGCACTTGCAAAATTGGAAGAGATTGTAGAAAAATTAGAAGGGAATGATGTGGATCTCGACGAAGCAATGAAGTTACTCGAGGAAGGCTTAAAGATTCACAAGAGTGCTGAAGAAAAATTAAAGTTAAATCAAAACAAAATTGAAAAAATAATTACCGGTGAGGAGGTGAATTAAAATAGCAAACACAAAAGTCGGTACCATTACTCACTACTATGACAAAATAGGCGTCGCTGTTGCCAAAATCACCAAAGGCGACATCAAAAAGGGTGACAAAATTAAACTTGTAGACAAAGAGGATAACGAATTTATGCAAGAAGTCTCCTCAATGCAAATAGAGCATGCTGATATTGATATCGCCAAAAAGGGTGATGAATTCGGGATGAAAGTAGAAAAAGAAGTAAAAAAAAACTCTGACGTAATTAAAGTTTAATGATATATATTCTTCATGGAAACGATACTCTGGCTTCCTATAATAGATTGCAGCTGCTTCTGAATAATTTTCAAGATTTTGAAAAAATAAAATTGGATGAGAAAAGCGAGAAGGATGAATATGTGATGGCTCTTTTTGGGCAGGATTTGATTGAAGAAAATAAAGTAATTATTTGCGCTAACTTTCTATCCGCAAAGAAAGTAATTAAAAAAGATATTGCCAATATCCCTGAAGCGAAACCTGTAATTTTTTGGGAGAAAGAAAAAATTAATTCAAAGTTTCTAACAAATATTAAAGCGAAAATACTAATAGAAGAATTTAAAACTCCTGCTAAAATTTTCTATTTTCTCGATTCGCTTTCACATAAATCAAAGCAATTAATGACAAAATTGAAAAGCCTTTCCGATGAAGAAACCAGAAGCCTAATTTGGCACCTTTCTAACAGAGTGATGCTGTTACTTCTCGCCAAATTAAATACGCCGATTGAAAGCGTCAATATGATTAACGGTCGTCCACTGCAAGATTGGCAATGGGATAGGATAACTAAACAGGCACAAAGTCTGGACACTAAAGTGCTCCGAAAAATTTTTCATGGAATCTTAAAGATCGATTTCTTAATAAAAAATGGAAATACCGATTTAAATGAAAAAACTTTAATTTCAATACTTTTTTTGAAGTATATTCACACTTAAAATTTGTTACAATTAAATTAATCTGCCCGCAGTCTAAATTGGGCATATTGTATTGTGCCTATATGCAGGATCAAAACATTGTTTGGTTTTCTCAAGTAGATAAAGATGATATTCAACTAGTCGGCGGTAAGGGAGCCAATCTAGGTGAGCTTACTAAGATTAAAGCACCCATCCCCGAAGGTTTTATTATAACTTCTCAAGCTTACTTTCAATGTCTAAAAAGATCGGGGGCAATTGATCGAATCAGGGGTATTCTTTACGATCTAAATGTAGAAAATCCTATTCAGCTAGTACAAAAAGCGAAAGCGTGTCAACAAGAGATAAAGAAGCTTATAATAGATAAAAAACTTGAAAAGAAAATTTTCGAATACTATAGGAAACTTTCAGGTTCGAAAAATGCACTCGTAGCCGTTAGATCATCTGCTACCGCCGAAGATCTCCCTCAAGCTTCATTTGCTGGCCAGCAATCAACATACTTAAATATACTGGGGAAACATCAATTAAAGCAAGCAATCCTAAACGCATGGGCTTCTTTATTTGAGGCCAGAGCAATTTTTTACAGAGTGTACCAAAATTTTGATCATTTTAAAGTTGGTTTAGCCATACCTGTTCAAAAAATGATTCAGGCTGAATCGTCTGGAGTAATGTTTACTCTTGACCCCATTACGAACGATAAGAAAAAAATAATAATTGAAGCAATTTTTGGACTTGGGGAATTAATAGTTGGGGGCCGAGAAACTCCGGATCACTACGAAATATCTAAAAAAGATTTCGAAATTCTTGATAAAAAGATAGCCGCTCAAAACAAGCAACTTGTTTACCAAAAGACTAAAAACAAGGAGGTTGAAGTTGCCAAAAGCCACAAAAGAGACCAAAAACTTGAGGACAGGCTAATTATAGAACTGGCTAAAATTGGTGCAAAAATAGAGAAGCATTATTTTTTCCCACAGGATATTGAATGGGCTGTTGAAAATAACAAGGTTTACATTACCCAAACCAGACCGGTTACAACCCTAAAATTAAAGAGTGTAGAAGAAAAACTTAAAAAGAAAATAGACATAAATGAAAAAAACATTATTCTCCAAGGTTCTCCGGCATCCCCGCAAATAGCTTCCGGAAAAGTAGTTATCGTTTCAAGCGTAAAAGAAATTTCTAAAGTAAAAACTGGGGATATTTTAGTAACGGAGATGACTAACCCGGATTTTGTTCCGGCTATGAAAAAAGCGGCGGCGATAGTTACCGATAGAGGAGGTAGGACTTCTCATGCTGCAATTGTTGCAAGAGAACTTGGGATAGCTTGCGTTGTAGGTACGGAAAAAGCCACACGCGTACTCACCGAGGGAATGGTTATTACTGTGGATGGATCAAGAGGTTCAATATATAAAGGTCAGTTTATCAAGACAAAAAAAGATCTTGACTTGAAAAATAAAGATATAGAAAAACAAAAAAAAACAGCCACAAAATTATATGTCAATTTAGCAGAACCTGATCTTGCACACCAAATTGCGGCAAAAAACGTCGACGGAATAGGTCTTTTGAGAGCTGAATTCATAATGGCCCAAATTGGCGTGCACCCAAAGAAATATATAAATGACAAAAAAGAGGAAGAATTTATAAATATTCTGGAAAATAAACTCAGTATTTTTTCTAAAGCATTTGGGTCAAGACCGGTTATTTACAGGGCGACAGATTTTAAATCTAATGAATATAGAAATCTCAGGGGAGGAGACAAATTTGAACCAACCGAATCAAATCCGATGATGGGATATAGAGGGGCTTTTCGCTATATCAAAGACCCGGATGTATTCAAGCTTGAACTCAAAGCGATTAAAAATGCCCGCAACAAGTTCAGAAACCTGCATCTAATGATTCCCTTTGTGCGGACAGTGAACGAACTAAGAACTGTACGGAAAATTGTGGACAATATAGGGTTGTTTAAAGATAAATCGTTTGAATTCTACATGATGGTCGAAATTCCCTCAAACGTAATTTTACTGGAAGATTATATAAGGGTGGGGCTCAGTGGAGTATCAATCGGCTCAAACGATCTAACAATGCTACTTTTAGGAACAGATCGCGATAATGAAGAGGTTGCTAACGAGTATAACGAATTAGATGCTTCTGTACTTTGGGCATTAAAAAAGACAATTGAAACTGCAAGCAGGTTCAAAATAAAAAGTTCGATTTGCGGACAAGGCCCATCAGTGTACCCTGAATTAATTCAGAAATTAGTAAAGTGGGGAATTAGTTCAATTTCTGTTAGCCCCGATGCAGTTGAAAACACTAGAAATAATATTTATGAAGCTGAACTTAAGAAGCTGAGTAATTAATTTAAAAACATGGCAAATATTAAAAAGATCGTTGCGCGAGAAATACTGGATAGTAGAGGTTTCCCCACCATTGAGGCTATTATTGAATTAGAAGATGGGTCGGTGGGAACTTTCGCCGTACCTTCAGGGATATCGGTCGGGAAACATGAAGCTGTTGAGCTGCGCGACGGAGACATCAAAAGATATGCCGGTAAAGGTGTTCTCAAAGCCTTAATCAATATTTACTCAAAACTTTCCCCTCTTTTAATAGGCAAAGATGCCGTAAGTCAGAGTGCAATCGATAAGCTAATGATCGACGCTGATGGCACTTCTAATAAAGGAAAACTTGGTGCAAACAGCATTTTAGCGATCTCTGGTGCTGTTGCAAAAGCTCAAGCTAATTCTCTAAAAATATCGCTTTATAAATATATATCCAAGTTACTCAATAAAGAGGAGATGCTCCCGTATATCATTCCTACACCCATGGTTAACATCCTAAACGGAGGAAAACATGGAGGCGGAAACATTGATTTTCAAGAATTTTTAATAGTCCCGCCAAAATCGAGTTCGTATTCAAATAGCTTAAAAATGAGTACAGAAATTTACTATGCACTAAAAGAAACAATTGTTGCCCATAGTGGAATTCCTCTACTGGGAGATGAAGGTGGCTACGCCCCTACATTATTTTCAAATGCAGATGCATTCAAGATCCTCGAAGAATCTGTGCTTCGAGCAAATTATAAAATCGGACTCGATGTTTTCTTCAGTATTGACGCAGCAGCCTCATACTTTATGAAAGATCATTCCTATAAAATAAAGGACCGCCCTGTTGTACTCTCAGCTGCTGAATTTATTGACTACTATGCAAATTTAAACGAACAATATCACTTGCTTTCAATAGAAGATGGTCTTCATGAAGACGATTGGGATTCATGGCAACAGCTTACTGAGAGAGTCGGTCAGGAAACTTTGGTTGTAGGGGACGATTTGATCACAACTAATCTGGCAAGACTAAAAAAAGCCGTTGACAAAAAAGCATGTAACGCAGTGATAATTAAACCTAATCAAGTCGGAACAATAACAGAAACCTTAGAAGTTGTAGCTGAAGCTAAAAAGAAGAATCTGAAAATTATTATATCTCATAGATCCGGTGAAACCAATGATGATTTCATTGCCGACTTTGCAGTTGGTGTGGGAGCTGATTATCTTAAATTTGGTGCTCCTGCAAGGGGCGAGAGAGTCGCAAAATACAATCGGCTTCTTGAAATCGAACATGAGCTTTCTTAAATGCTGCAGATTACCCAAAAACCTAACCCGGTAGTTCTTTGTGTTTTAGATGGCTGGGGTATTTCTCAGGACAGCCCCGGTAACGCTATAACTCGCGCAAATCCGGTTAATTTTAACAATATGTGGTTTTCTTACCCGCACGCTCTTCTTGTGGCATCCGGCCAAGCGGTAGGTTTACCCGAAGGTCATGTGGGCAACAGCGAGGTTGGCCATATAAATTTAGGGGCCGGTAGAGTCGTTTTCCAAGATCTTCTAAGAGTAAATAATGCTATTGCCGATGGTACGTTTTTCGAAAATACAGCATTTCTTGAAGCAATTGAACACATTAATAAAAATAATTCGGATATTCACCTTGCAGGACTTGTTGGGTTGGGAACCGTTCACAGCAGTGTTGAGCATTTGTATGCGCTGCTCCAGCTTTTACAAAAAAATAAAGTTCCGTCTTCAAGAATTAAGCTTCACTTGTTTACTGATGGCAGAGACAGTCCCCCAACTTCCGGCAAAGGTTACATTGCCCAACTTAGTGAAAGACTCGAGAGATCTAATCTAGGACAAATAGCATCTATTTCTGGGAGGTATTACGCAATGGATAGAGATAATAGATGGGATAGAACCGGTAAGGCATATCAGTGCCTAGTTGGTGCGAGTGATCGCAAAGATACTGACCCGGTGGCAGTACTTAGCAAATCTTACGCAGATAATGTTACTGATGAATTTGTGATACCCACCATAATAACCGATAGTTCTGGCACACCTATCGGGAGGGTTACCGAAAACGATGCTTTCATGTTCTTTAACTACCGTCCAGATAGGGCAAGACAGCTTACGAAATCGTTTGTTCTCGAGGACAAAGACTTAAAAAGCTTAAAAACGCATTCAGGAGAAAAGGCTAAATTTTTCGATCGCAGTCATAAAATAAAAAATTTATTCTTTGTCTCACTAACTCGCTATGAAAAAGAAATCATAGTAACTAAAGTAGCTTTTGAACCCGAGGTGGTAACAATGCCCCTGGCGCGGGTGTTTTCCGAACGTAACGCAAGACAACTGCATATAGCAGAAACCGAAAAATATGCACACGTAACCTATTTTTTTAACGGTGGATTAGAAAAGCCCTTTCGCGGAGAAGATAGAATTTTGGTTTCTTCCCCAAAAGTAGGATCATATGTTGAAAAACCGGAAATGTCGACACCTGAAATTACTAAAAAACTATTAGCAAAACTAGACGAAAGTGTATACAGCTTCATTGTAATAAATTACGCTAATGCTGACATGGTAGGCCATAGCGGTGATATAAAAGCAACTATTAAGGGAATTCAAGCAATCGACTATCAACTCGGAATTATATCAAAGGCAATAACTTCAGCTGGCGGGGGTTTAATTATTACTGCCGATCATGGAAATGCGGAAGAAATGATTAATTTTAGAACCGGTGAGCCCAATACCGAGCATAGTCTTAGCCCCGTACCCGCACTCTTTATATTCAACGAGCTTCGAGGACAAAACCGCCAATTACCCCAAGGTTTGCTCGCCGATATTGCCCCCACAATCCTTGCAACCTTACAAATTCCTAAACCATCGACGATGACCGGCAGAAGTCTTTTATAAAGTTCTCCAGCATTAATGCTGGAGAATTATCTTAAGTTTACATGAGCCTTGCTGAAGAAGTATGTATTCCACTTGCTTTCATCTTCGGCATAAATGCCGAAGTTTTCAGCAAGGCGAATATAAAGTTCGAATTCTAGTCCGGCAGCTTTATCTCCTACTACCAGAACTTACAAAAACGTATTTACCAAATAAATCGTTCTTTTCACTTTTGGAAAGCAAGGATGTAATTTTCTTATCCATTTGATCAGTAGGCAAATTGGTAGAAACCCCGATTACTCCAGATTGTTGCTTTGTGGCAACAAGTTTTTTGAAATCTTTGACGTTATAGGTTATCACCAAACGTGTTTCTTTAATTGCAAGTTTCCAGACATCTTCATCCGAGATACCTGATCTGCCTAAATCGTGTTTTATGTGTTTTAGATT
>Ga0155333_143_pt1 | contig 67972 bp, 80 predicted proteins | sample RifCSPhighO2_02_FD_106301 | JGI IMG/M metagenome (GOLD analysis project Ga0155333, IMG submission 106301) | Candidatus Curtissbacteria bacterium RIFCSPHIGHO2_02_FULL_40_16b | reverse complement strand
AAAAAAAGGCCGCCACTTCTTCTTCCGCAAGCGCCATCAGGGCGAATCCTAGAGATTATTAGCTTCGTCAAAAGTGTCATCAGGGTCTGCGAAGCAAATTTTTAGCAACTCAAAGATATTCTCCTCTGTTATAGATTCGCCAACTAAGCTAATTGTTGTTTCAGAATAATCTTTGGGTCCCGGACCTTTTATCATGCCGAGAACTTCTTGTAAATTAGTTTGGAATTTGTGACTTTTCCCACTGGGAACAACAATTGAAATATCATGAGCTCTCAGTTCATCTTGCTTATCCGACTCCCCAGTATCATAAAGTAATTCAATTTGCCTATTTAAATTCCCCTCATTACTTTCATCATCACTCGCCATAAACTTTAAAGAATATATTACTTTACAAAGAGCAGAATCTTTTAGTGCAGGTCTAAAATTTCTTTTTACAGTATATTTTCCAAGACCCATTTCACGAAGAATTCGTTCGAATTCACCGACTAATATTTTGTCAACACTCTGAAATCTTGCAGTTTGAGCTTCAGTAAACAAACCCTGAGGTAATTCCTGAACTGGTGAATTTTCTACCTTATGTCTAGTACGCCACGTATTAGCTAAAGGTATAATTAACTTTCTGTATGCTTCGATTTCGGATCTAACACTCATGGAACGGTAATTTTAGAAATATCAGACGAAAGTGTCAAGGAAATTTTTATTTGTAGCAATACTCTAATATATAATATTCAAAATGAACTCAACCGTAGTCAGGCAAAAGTTTTTGAAGTTTTTTGCAAACAAGGGTCATAAAATCATTCCTTCGGCATCTTTAGTTCCCGATGAATCCGTCGAGCTTGCCGGGACACAAAGGGTTTTGTTTACCACCGCCGGCATGCACCCGCTTGTTCCTTATCTATTGGGCAAAGCGCATCCGGAAGGTCAAAAGCTTACTAACATCCAGCGATGTTTGAGAACGGACGACATCGACGAAGTTGGTGATAGTGTCCATAATACATTCTTTGAAATGCTTGGTAACTGGTCAATCGGTGATCCAAAATCATCAGATGGCATTGGCAAAAACGGCTATTGGAAAGAAGAAGCAATTTCCTGGTCTTATCAGTTTCTTATCAATGAGTTAAAACTCGATGCCAGACGAATTTATGTTTCAGTCTTTGCGGGAGACAGTGATGCACCTTTTGATGAGGAATCTTTCGAAATATGGCGAAAACTGGGTGTAGCTGAAAAAAGAATATTTAAATACGGCAAAGAAGAAAATTGGTGGGGTCCGGTGGGCGAAACTGGCCCATGTGGGCCGGATACCGAAATGTTCTATGATCTTGACCCCACGTCAACAACGCCTATTGACCCCAGTAGCAACAGCAATCGTTTCATAGAAATCTGGAACGATGTTTTTATGCAGTACGAGAAGAAAGTCAGAAGTCAGAAGTCAGAAGTCAGAAGTATATCAGAATCAGGCCCAAACGAGTTTGAATTTGTTCCACTCAGGCAAAAAAATGTTGATACCGGAATGGGGCTTGAAAGAATTCTTACGGTTGTTCAAAACACCAAATCTATTTACGAAACCGACCTTTTTTTGCCATTAATGAAAAAAATAGAAGATCTATCAACAAGTTACAATCAAAAGTCGGCTCGAATTGTTGCCGACCACATTCGCTCTGCAGTATTTTTAATTTTCGACAGGGTCACACCATCGAATGTGGAACGCGGCTATATTCTGCGCCGCCTAATTCGAAGATCAATCCGTCACGCATCAATTTTGGAAATCAACGAAGACTTTTTACAAAACTTAACTAAAACCGCAGTTAAAATTTATGAAGGTTTTTACCCCGGGCTTATCGAGCATGAAGACTTAATAATAAAAGAACTGCAAACTGAGGAGCAGAAATTCAAAAAAGCACTTGCTTCAGGAATTAGGGAATTTGAAAAGATAAAGGGCAACATTTCCGGCAAAGCGGCATTTGATCTTTACCAGAATTTCGGCTTCCCGATTGAATTAACTGCCGAACTGGCGACAGAAAAAGGGAAAAGCGTAGATGTAAAAGAATTTGAAGAACTTCTGCGCGAGCATCAAGAAAAATCAAGAAAAGCAAGTGGTAAAACAAAAGGAGGTTTAGCGGTTCAGGGAGAAACAGCAGCCAAGCTACATACTGCCACTCACTTGCTTCATCAAGCACTTCGCGATGTCTTGGGCAAACATGTTCACCAAACGGGCTCACATATTACAGAAGAAAGGTTAAGGTTTGACTTTAGCCACGGTGAAAAAATGACCGCCGGCCAAATAAAAACAGTAGAAAATATTGTTAACAAAAAAATTAAAGAAAATCTTTCCGTAAATAAGAAAATTATGCCTAAACAAGCTGCAGATAAATTGAGTGCCATTGGGCTGTTTGATGAAAAGTACGGTGATTTAGTTGATGTTTATTACATAGGTAATTCACCACACATCGAGAATGCTTATTCTAAAGAATTCTGTGGTGGGCCACATGCCAAGTCTACTGGCACTTTGGCAAGTTTTGTGGTAAAAAAAGAAGAATCAGCCGGCGCAGGAGTAAGAAGAATTTATGCTACAATAGGAAAGTAATTTTATGGACCCAACTGCCCCAAACGATAACGACCAGGACCAACAAGGAAACGAAAATCAGCAACACAACCCTGTTCAACCAGGTGGATTCGTAGTTTCTGGAGAACCAGGGGGGGCAAACCCTAATCAAGCACCGTCTAACCTTCAGGTACCGCAACCAACAGCGCAAGAACCTAAACCGCCAGCAGGGAATAACGATCTACAATCAGATTTGCAGTCAACCGTAGCCGCAGCTACAGGGACAAATCTGGCAGGAAAGCCCGATGCTGATGTTCCACCCGAACCCGTAGCACCTTTACCATCTACCGAACAGCAACCAGATCCCACTCCGTTTACACCCCCGCCACCTCCACCGTCAGGAGCTGCACCTACTTCAGGTCCTAGTCCGGTAGGTACTCAACCATCAGGAGATCAGTCAGGAGGAGAATCAAATTCGGGGAAAATGAAATCCCTTATTATTGTAGTTGCAGTGTTTATACTGGTAGCAATACTCGCTGCAGTAGCTTGGTATTTTATCCTCAATAGAGGACAAACTGTAGAAAATAATGTAACTGGCGATACTTCTCCTTTAGAGCTTCCATCTTCACCTTCTCCTAGAACCGAAGGGGGATTTGGTAATTTACCAGAGGGAACACCCGAAGCAACATCACCCGCTGATATCGAAGGGGATTCAGAAGAAGTTTCACCCCAAGTACCTATAGAATAGATTCCCAAGTTTAGACATTAAAGCCTTACAATTGCTAAAATTTACTGATAGTCCATGGCTATAGCCGATATTGTTGGCCGATTTATAAAAAAAGAGTCTGAAGAAGAAAACAACTTTCTTTCTCTCTCGTTAACTCCCGACAGGGTCCTGGCTACTATTTGGGCACTTGAAGGAGAAAAGGTTGAAGTTTTAGGATTTTCAAGAAAATCTTTTCAAAACATTGATAGCATTATTCACCAATCAGCTATAGCGATAGATGCTGCTGCCGAGAAGGCAAAAAGCGACGTTTCGCAAGTTGTGTTTGGTCTTTCTAGCAGTTGGTTTGACGATGGGAAAATTAAAAAAGACGCAATAAAACTTTTAAAAAAACTTTCTCAAGAGCTCGAGCTAGACTCCCAAGCATTTGTACCGCTAGCATCATCTATTAAAAACTATTTGAAATATGAAGAAGGAGTTACACCTCATGCTGTATTAATTGGAGCTTTTAATGATTCTTCTGAGGTCCATTTACTTAAAAACAACGAGGTCGAAAAGACGCTAGAATCAAGGAGCAAACCTACTTTCGAAAAAATATCAGAGTTAGTTAAACAATTAGGAGATGAAAAAGATCTTCCGCTAAAAATAATTGTTTTTGGTATCCCAGATGATTCCCGGTTAGCAGAAGAGATACAGAAACACGAGTGGAGTGGTACTTTTATTCACAAACCGAAAGTCGAGTTTTTAAAAAATAGGGATGTTTCAAAATCTGTTGCTTTTGCGCAAGCAACAGATTTTTTAGGCCACGAATTGTCTCAGGCGCCAACGGCTACAGCTCCAATTGTTAAACTTGGCGATATTGCCGAGAAAAAATTATCTTCAGAGACTGGCGAACTTGGATTTATAGAAGACGAGGATATCCTCAAGAAAAATGAAGAGACGCAACCAGCAGAGAAGGAAACTACTCATCACGAAACACAGGAAGACCTAGCGGTCGAAGTTGACCAAAATGTTAAACAAGCAGAACCTACTGCAGTAATGCATGAGTCACCTAAAAAAGAAAAGGGGAGTCTCATTGAAAATATTGCAACGTTGGGTTGGTTCTCTAAATTAACAAATATTTTTAAAGGTCCGGGGGTCGCTAAAAAGTTAGGTATGGGTATTGCTATACTTATGGTTTTGGGGTTAGTGGGGGTGTTTATGGCAGGTAGAACACTCACTAGTGCAGAAGTAGTAATCAAAGTCAATGCGCAGTCTCAAGAGGAAAGTTTCGATGTAAATGTAATTAAAGGAGCATCATCAGATTTTTCAAAACAACAAATTGGCGGACAAGAAATAATAGGCGCGGCTACTGGGAGTCGCAAAGCGGTAGCTACTGGAACTAAAGAACTGGGTGAACCGGCCAAGGGCGAAGTAACTATTTTCAATTGGACAACATCAGAGACAACTTTTTCTCCAGGGACAGTTATTATTTCAAAAAACGGTATTAAGTTTGAACTAGATGGAGATATTTCTGTAGCTTCACGAAGTGCTTCGACCCCAGGAGAATCCAATATAGCTGTTATTGCAGTCGACTTCGGATCTGAAGGCAACGTGGGTGCAGGAACAGATTTTACGTTCCAAGAATTCGATGAGCTTCTTTACTCCGGAACTAATGAGAATTCATTTTCAGGTGGAGATGAAAAAGAAGTGACCGTTGTTTCACAAGAAGATTTGGATAAATTAGAAGAATCTTTGCTTGAGACCCTAGAGGAAAATGCAATTTCTAACCTTAAAGAAAAACTGGCCGGTAAAACATTTTCCGAAAGTAGCATAGATATCGAAGTAACCAAACGAGTTTTTGACCATGAAGTTGATAAAGAGGCGTCTCTTGTGAACCTCGATATGGGAGTTGAAGCAACAGCCATAGCATATAGCGACGATGATCTTAAAAAATTGCTTGCAGAAAATGTTAAGGAAGATGCACCCCAAAACCTAGAGGCAAAAGCAGACGACATCAGATTATTAAGCGTTGATGCCGCAATTACATCTAGGGGTTTAAATCTCACAGGAAATTTTGAAGCAAAATTTGTACCTAAATTCGAAGAAAATGATCTTAAAGAAAAAATTGCTGGCAAAAGTGTGAAGAAAACACGCGAAATAATTAAAAGTCTACCAGAAGTTTCTGATGTCAGCGTAAACTTCTCACCGAGTTTTTTCTTTGCAAGTACGTTACCGATTAACAAAGAGAAAATTACATTTAAGGTCGAAACGTAGAGAGATGTCACTGGAAATTTATTCCAAGGATCCCCCCATTAGTTACAACTCTGAAATAAAAAGCAGAGATAGATACTTTTTTGCTCTGATTTCGATTATTGGCTTAGGAGCAGTTTTATTCGCAACTTGGCCTTTTTTCGTTTGGCAAATGAGTACTCTTCCAAGGCTTTCTGGCGGGTTCGATGATGCTCCTATTCCCCAAGCAAGAGTGCTTTCCGCAAAAAGCCCCAATTTAGAAAATATTCAAGTAGTTCAAGATGCCGATGGGTTCTCTTATTTTATCCCCACAAATTTATCAGAGAATGATCCGAATGATGAGAACCGTTCTAAAGAATTTTCAGTTTCTATTCCTAAACTCAATATTAATAATGCTATTGCAAAAGTTGATAGTCTCGATTTTCGCAAAAACCTATCTCATTTTCCAGGAACAGCTCTCCCCGGAGAAGTCGGCAACTCTTTCATTACCGGCCATTCGGTACTGCCCCAATTTAGCGATCCGGAAAACTACAATGCAATTTTCACCAAGCTCTCCGATTTAGAAATTGGTGACAAGGTTAATGTGGCAAGAGACGGAAAACAATATCAGTACATAGTCCAATACTCAAAAGTCGTAAACCCAAAAGATCTTTCGGTGTTAGCACCGATTAGCGAAAATGCCAAAAACCTGACTCTTATGACCTGCGTACCACCCGGCACAAATATCAAGCGATTGGTTGTCATCACGAGTTTAATATAATGCGTTTTCATAAATTTAATGCAATTTGACAAATTTAATGTAAAATGTTAAATTTAATACATGCATTTTGCAAGTGTTACTTCCCAAGGTCAGGTTAGCATTCCCGCTAAAATAAGAAAAAAGTTAAAATTGGATAAAAGAAAAAGGGTCATTATAACCGAGGAAAACGGCAAGATTCTTATGGAGCCAATAAAAGACATTTTAGAATTAGCTGGTTCTCTCAAAGCCCCTAAAAATATTAAGGCTTATCAAGGCAGGGAAGCATTTGAAAATTATTTGGCACACCGCGCAAACAAGGGTATATCCAAAAAAGCTCTCAAACAACTTGGATTCCAAGAAACATCGCCTCATATTTTTACCCCGCCAAAGACAAAATCTGCCCAAAGTAAATAATGGCGCAGATTATAATCGATACGAATATTTTACTAAGATATATCCTGCGTGACATAGAAGGTCAATATTTGATATCCAAAAAGTTTTTTACCCAAGCAAAGTTAAAAAACATCCAATTAATAGTACCGCAAATAGTCATCTTCGAAATAGTTTTCAATTTGAATAAATTTTACGATTTCGACAAGGAGCAAATAATTAAAACGATCGAAGATCTACTCTCTACCAACTATTTGAACGTAGAGGATTGGGAGATTTTCAATATGGCCGTTGGTATTTATGAAAATAATTCTATAGACTTTGTAGATTGTTTCATCATCGCAAAGGCGCAAATTTCTGGAGCAAAAATTTTTAGCTTCGATAAGGATTTCAAAAAACTTACAAAAACCTAACTCTCATGACCTGCGTCCCCCCCCGGAACCAATATCAAGCGGTTAGTTGTAATAACTAGCTTAATATGGGTTACGGTTTCCATGTGCATAATCATGTCCGAAAATCGCCCAATTTGCATTTTCACTAAATCATAGTAGAATGACATTCGCACTTTATGACCCACGAAGTACCTCAAGGTAACGAAAGTCCCAGACGTGTTCTCGAAGAAATTCTTGCTAACAAGAGAAAAGAGATTGCTCTAAGGTATCCGGAAAAACCTAGCAGTTTTATAGAAATGTTTAGAGATGCCGATTGGCCCGTCGTAATTGCAGAGATAAAACCAAAATCTCCTTCAGCAGGTAAACTAATTGATGAAAACCCCGTCAATTTAGTACAAAAATTTCAGCAAGGAGGAGCAGGAGCTATTTCAGTTCTTACGGATAAAAAATATTTTGGAGGTAGTCCTGAATTATTTTTGCAAATTCGCGAAGCGACAAAATTACCGATGCTTTGGAAAGATTTTGTCATTAGCGCAGATCAGCTAGTAGATGCCCAACAAAGGGGAGCCGACGCAGTGCTTTTAATAGTTACAGCCTTAAGGAGACAAAATGTAGATTTGAAAGCAATGATTAACTTTTCAAAAGCTCTTGGTCTTACACCTGTGGTGGAAGTCCATGACAATCGGGAAAGAGCTGAAGCTCTTATGGCTGGAGCAAATATCATTGGTGTAAATTCGCGCAATTTAGATACTTTGCAAGAGAATCCTTTTCTGGCTTTAGAAGTTTTGAGCCAGATACCGAGTGGTCGAATAGCGTTACTTTTTTCCAGCATTAAATCAAGGGAAGATGTTGAGAAAGCAAGACAAGCTGGAGCAAAAGGTGTTTTGGTAGGGACGTCAATTTTAAAAGCTCCTGACCCAGTTGAAAAGTTAAGAGAGCTGACTTCAAGTTGACAAAAAGTTAATCCTCATCAACAATACCTTGATGATTCTTGGCATTGACTCTAAGTTTATAAACCCCTATATGTTGTTCTGAAGTTCTTTAGTGCAACAAGTAGATATTGTTGATCAGAAGCAAACCATTTTTTCATAGTAGCTACTGCGTTTCTAATGTCTTCAAATTGATTACCATTTTCCTTAGCACTACTCCAGTCTACGAGGCTAACCTTATTTGTTTTAGGGTCAATTAATAAATGCCTTCTGTCAAATCTATCAAGGTATGCCAGATCTAAGAAATGGGTTTTTCGAAGTGCCACACCAAAAGCAGCTCCAACAATATCTGGGTGTTCAATTGCTAATTCTTCAGCAGCTATACCACCTATAAATTTCTCTACAATCCAATTATTATTACTTTCAATAACTTCTGGTCCAACAATTCCGGCAACTTTTTTAGCAATACTTTCTTCTCCATCATGTAATGTTCTCTTAATTACGACGCCAGATTCTTCGTCAATAATAACTGCAACTAAACCTCTTTCATCGCCATAATCCAACAAAGTCATCGGCGGCTTTTCTTCTTTTGCTTTTAATCTCTTGGCAAGTTCAGGAACACTCTCAATTATGTTATGAGCAGAATTCCATAAGTGAATGTTAAAAGCCAAAGTTACACTTGGCACAACGTATTCCCAAAGAGGTTTTAAATCAAATTCAATCCTCAACTTTTCTGCTAACGGTGGAAACCAGCGAAGAATTTCTATAGAAGGCTCTGTAAGTGATAATACCAAGGGATAGTGCTGGTGATATTCTTGTCTATCCATCGCAAATAAAGCCACCTTTGTTTGATAAAAAACATTTTTTAAAGTTACAGGTTGTCCTGTTTCTTTGCATTTATTTACCGCATCTTGGAATAAATCCAGCAAAAATTCCGGATCTTCATCTAATACTTCAGGATTTTCATTATATATATCTGCATATGTAAGTTGTTCACCAGTAGCCATTTTTTATCGCTAATTATACTTATAATTATTTAAATTTGACAAAAAGTTAATCCTCATCAACAATATCCTCATGATTCTTGGAATTGATTTAGGTCAAAAAACAACAGGCCTTGCAATATCCGAAGGCGAACTAGCAACTTCTCACTCAACTATTACTCACAAATCTTTAACAGAAGCAGTTTCAAAAGTAATTTTGTTTTGTGATCAAAACCAGGTGGATACAGTGATAATTGGCTACGTTGAGGGTAAAAATAAAATCTATTTTGAAAAGTTTCGTGAGATGTTAGAAAATAAAAACTCTAATCTAAAAACTGTAATGTGGGACGAAACCCTAACAACTAGACAAGCAATATCTATAATGGTTAAACTCGGTGTGCCAAGACAGAAGCGACGCGAAAAAGAACACGAAGTGGCAGCCAGTTTAATTTTACAAAGTTATTTAGACAGTAAATGATTAAGAAAATTTTCGCACCGGTGCAAGCATGGATTTTACTTCAAGGGAAGTGTGTAGGTTGTGGGAAAAGTTTAACTTTAGCCATAAAGAATGATCGAAGAGACAACAGACAACAAGTTATATGTTCTTGCGGCAGAATTTTTATATTCGACAAAAGAAACGGGAGATACCGCAGAGCACTCCAAAAAGAGATAATCTAATGTTAGCAAACAAAAAAAGATTAGTTATTTTTGCAATTCTTTTTGTTTTACTAATAGTTACTCCAGTTATTACCAATATTTATTATAAATTTTTACTAAAACCAGCTGTGCCAAATTCCAAAGATGAAAAAATTTTTGTAATTGCACCCAGAACACCTGTTATTGAAATCGCCCAAGATTTAAAGCAAGACAATTTAATTAAGAACCCTCTCGCCTTTAGGTTTTTAGTCTCACGTATGGGGATTGGTAAAAATATCCAGGCAGGAGATTTTCGTCTTTCTCCATCAATGTCATCCCGTGAAATTGCCGACGAGTTGACTCATGGTGTAATTGATGTTTGGATTACTTTCCCAGAAGGTTTGAGAATTGAAGAGCAAGCAGCAAGCATTGAAAAAGCTCTAAATTTTGAATCTAATGATCTTTATCAGTTTAATGTAGTTGATTACATTGAGCTTGCAGAAGAAGGTTACATGTTCCCGGACACATATTTAATTCCCAAAGATGCAACAGCAAGCGATATTGTAGCTCTCCTGCGAAATACTTTTGACGAAAAAGTAGATGCGGAAGTATTTGCAAGCGGCCGCAAAAACGGTTTAACAGAAAATCAATTAATCACTCTAGCCTCGCTTATCGAAAGAGAAGCAAACACAAGCGATGAAAAACCAACAATTGCGGGAATTTTAATGAACAGATTAAACTCCGGTACAGCTTTGCAAGTTGACGCAACCGTCCAATACGCTAAAGGTTTTGATGAATCAAATAAGACTTGGTGGCCGCAAATAACCCAACTTGACTATCAACAAGTTCGCTCAAATTACAACACGTATCGCACGGCCGGTTTACCACCAGGCCCAATTGCTAGCCCTGGTTTTGATTCGATTCAAGCGGCAGCAAATCCCCAAGACACGGAGTTCTTTTATTATCTCCACGACTCTGAAGGGAACATCCATTATGCAAAAACAATTCAAGAACACAATCTAAACGTCCAGAAATATATTCTTTAGTACAAATATTGACAAATGCCAGCCCAAATGATATAAAATAGACTACATAACCCATAAGATGGGGTACTTTTGTACCTTCATCTTTTTGTTGTGTAATCGAATTTCTTGGTGGATAATCCCAACAACTAGATTTAAATAGACGCCTTGCCAGTCTTCAGGGGTATCCCTTTTCGCTCTTTGCTACCATTGGCACAAGAGTCTGTTTATTTATATAAAACGAGCAAAATCCTGTGGCTAATCGAACCTATTGGGGACAAATAAAAAGCACAAATCTTCCATCCCTTGATCTGGTTAAAATTCAGAGGGATTCATTCGATGATTTCTTGGAAAATGGTATCCAAGAAGTCTTAGATGAAGTTTCTCCAATTGACGATTTCACTGGCAAAAATTACACACTAGTTTTCGGAAAATATAGCATCGGCAAACCTAAACACACTCCGGAAGAGGCTCTGAAAAAAGGTGTCACTTACGATGCTTCCCTAAAAGTAGAAGCAACAGTTATCAATAAACAAACTGGTGTTAAAAATTCGCAGGAAGTATTTTTGTGCGATTTACCTATCATGCTCAAAAAAGGAGCGTTCATAATCAACGGTATTGAAAGAGCTGTTGTTACTCAGTTGGTACGAGCCCCGGGCGCTTATTATTCTGCAGAAATTGATCCTTCTTCGGGGAAAATGCTTTACAGTTGTGAAATCCGTCCACTCCGAGGTTCTTGGTTAGAGTTTGCTATCACAAAAAATGATATCATCACCGTCAAAATAGACAGACGAAGAAAGTTTCCGGTCAGCACATTTTTGCGTGCAATAGGTTTTTCCGAAACCGAACAAATTCTTGAACTCTTCAAACCAATCCTCAACGAAAACTCCCAAAAACTTTTAAACAACACCCTAGAAAAAGACACAACCGAATCTCAAGAAGAAGCGCTGCTGGAAATTTATCGAAGAATGAGGCCAGGTGATCATGTCATATTAGACAATGCCAAAGCCTTAATAGAAAATATGTTCTTTAATCCAAGAAGATATTCGTTGGGTAAAGTTGGTAGGTACAAAATCCAAAAACGGCTGAAAAGGCTAAAAGAAAAACTTTCTGAGAGCGAAGAAAATAAAACTAGCCAAGTACTGACAACCTGGGATTTTGTCTCTTCTATTGCTTATCTTTTCGAATTAATAGCCGGTAACGGTAGGCTCGATGACATTGATCATCTCGGTAATCGTCGTCTCAGGAGAGTAGGTGAACTCGTTGCTCAAAATGCATTCAGAATCGGAATACTCAGAATTGAAAGAGTTATTAAAGAAAGAATGAGTCTGACACCAATAGAAGAAGATATACCTTCTCCAACAACTCTTATCAATGCCCGGCCAATTATTTCTGCAATCAATGAATTTTTTCGCTCCTCGCAACTTTCCACAATTTTAGATCAAACAAACCCACTTTCCGAAGTGGACAATTTAAGAAGATTAACAGTAATGGGTACTGGTGGAATCGCAAGAGAGAGAGCAGCATTTTCTATTAGAGACATTAATCATTCTCAATACTCCCGAATTTGTCCAATCCGCTCACCGGAAGGCCCAAATATTGGGTTAGTTACTTACATGTCTTTGTATTGTAGAGTAAACGATCACGGATTTTTAGAAGCACCCTATAGAACAGTGGTAAAGGAAAAAGGTGGCAAAGCCAGAGTAACAGATGAAATTGTATATTTAACAGCAGACGACGAAGAGGAATATGCAATTACTCATGCTCAAGTTCCTCTTGATGATAAAGGTTATTTTGTCGATGATCGTGTGCCGGTAAGAAATAAAGGGGAATTTACAACAGCTTCAAGCAACGAAGTTAATTTTATAGATGTTGTTCCGCGTCAAGTAGTGGGTACATCGGCATCACTAATTCCATTTTTGGCACATGATGAGGCAAACCGAGCTTTAATGGGTACTCACATGCAGTGTCAAGCAGTCCCCCTTCTTTTACCGGAATCTCCCATCGTAGGTACTGGTATGGAGGAAGTAGTTGGTACGAATATGGGTAGAGCAGTACTAGCGCCAGAAGATGGCACTGTTACTTATGTAGACAGTAAGAAAATTATTTTTAAAACTAAAGCTAATGGAAAATCTCCGAGTAAAACTGTAACTGTACCTATTCAAAAATTCTCCAGATCACCTCAAAGCACTTGCTACAGCCAAAGACCAAAAGTAGAAATGAGTCAAAAATTTAAAAAAGGCGATATATTAGCTGACGGTACCGCAACAGATGGGGGGGAACTTTCTCTAGGCAAAAACCTGAATATTGCATATATGAGTTTTGATGGTCTTGGTTATGAGGACGCTATTGTCATTTCCGACAGACTCGTTAGAAAAGATACTCTTACTTCCATCCACATAGAGGAATATGAAACATCGGTAGTTGAAACTAAATTAGGACCGGAAGAAACAACCAGGGATATCCCAAATGTTTCAGAAGAAGATCTGGCAAATCTTGATGAAAATGGAATTGTTGTTATGGGAGCAGATGTAGGTCCAAACGATATTCTAGTGGGTAAGATTGCTCCAAAAGGTGAAACAGAACTAACCGCAGAAGAAAGATTATTGAGAACAATTTTCGGCGAAAAAGCCAGGGAAGTAAGGGATACATCACTTAGAGTTCCTCATGGAGAAAAAGGGACAGTAATTGATATAAAAATTCTAGCTCGAGATAAAGGTGACGAATTAGAACATGGAGCACTCAAGAAAATAATTGTCAAAGTTGCGCAAATGCGCAAAGTTGTTGTTGGAGACAAATTAGCAGGTCGCCACGGTAACAAAGGTGTAATTTCCAAAATAGTTCCGGCAGCCGATATGCCATATATGGAAGATGGAACTCCGATCGACATAATTATTAGTCCTCTCTCAGTTTTATCAAGAATGAATTTAGGGCAGCTTCTTGAAACACATTTGGGTTGGGCCGCAGAAAAACTAAACTACAAAGTTGCCTTGCCTGTTTTTGAACACGTGGACGAAGAGAGAATTGACAGCGAACTAAAAAAAGCAGGTCTTCCAACCGATGGAAGGACTACCCTGTGCGATGGGCGTACTGGTTTAGAGTTTGACAGACCAATTGTAATTGGCAAAGCGTATATTTTGAAACTAATTCATATGGTTGAAGATAAGACTCATGCTCGCTCAACGGGTCCGTATTCACTTATTACCCAACAACCACTAGGTGGAAAAGCTCAAATGGGTGGCCAAAGGCTTGGGGAAATGGAAGTTTGGGCTCTTGAAGCTTACGGTGCAGCCTATACTCTTCAAGAGATGTTGACTATTAAATCGGACGATGTTGTTGGTAGAGCGAAAGCATTTGAGGCAATTATTAAAGATGAAGAAATTCCTCAAGCGCTCATCCCAGAATCATTCAAAGTACTAGTTAAAGAACTCAACAGTTTAAGTCTCAATGTTGCAACTCTTGGTGCTAAAACGGCAGAAGAACAAAAGGTCGAGCCGAAAGAAGAAGCGGTATCTAAAGCAGCTCATGAACTTGCTGAAATTTCGGGAGAAAAAATAATTCCGCTAGAGTCTGAGATTGCAAAAGGTAATTCACTAATGGAAATAGAGGAAGTTTCAACAACATGAACGAATTAATCGACTTTGATTCCTTAAAACTAACACTTGCTTCGCAAGACGACATTAAAACATGGTCATTTGGAGAAGTTACTAAACCAGAAACGATTAACTACCGAACATTAAAACCGGAAAAAGATGGACTGTTCGATGAGAGAATCTTTGGTCCGACTAAAGATTGGGAATGCTACTGCGGAAAATACAAAAGAATTAGATACAGAGGCATAATTTGTGATAAGTGTGGCGTTGAGGTTACACAATCACGTGTAAGAAGAGAAAGGATGGGGCATATTACGCTTGCTGCTCCGGTAGTCCATAGCTGGTTCTTCAAAGGAAGTCCTTCTAAACTAGGCTTACTACTCGATATTTCTCCAAGAAGTTTGGATGCAGTAGTTTACTTTGCATCATATTTGATAATTGAGGTTGACGACGAAAAGAAAAAAGACGTTCTCAAAAAATTACAAGCAGAACTCGAGAAAAAACGTAAAGAACAGCAAGTTTTACTAAAACAAAAATTAGATGAAGAAGAAAAAGCAACCAAAAAAGAAGTCACACAGATGAAGTCCAAAGGAAAAGTAAAAGAGCAAACAGATATTAAGATCGAAGAATTACAGCTTAATATGAGACAAAGGCAAGCTCATCTTAGGGAAGAATCTTCTCGGGAGATATCACGATTAGAAGAAATATACAAAAACATTATGGATATGGTCAAATCTGTTAAAGTATTTGATCTTCTAAGCGAAGAGGAATATCTAAAATTATATGATTACAACGCTGAATCATTTCTTAAAGTCGGCATGGGAGCAGAGACAGTTCTAAAAGCACTAGAAAAATTTGATCTCTCCAAATTGGCACTTACACTAAGAGAAGAAATCGCCAGTTCAACCGGCCAAAAACATATCAAGGCGACTAAAAGATTGAGAGTTGTTGAGGGTATGAGAAAAGCCGAGCTTTCACCAAACTGGATGATTATTAAAATTCTACCAGTACTACCGCCGGATTTAAGACCTATGGTGCAGCTTTCAGGTGGTAGATTTGCAACATCCGACTTAAACGATCTTTACAGAAGAGTAATTAATAGAAATAACCGACTCAAGAAATTAATTGAACTTGGTGCTCCGGATATTATTCTTAGAAATGAAAAACGCATGCTTCAGGAGGCAGTGGATGCGCTCATTGATTCGCAAAGAGTAAAAACTACTCGTGCTTCACAAGAGCTCAGATCACTTTCTGATATGCTTCGCGGCAAGCAAGGTAGATTTAGGCAGAATCTTTTAGGTAAAAGAGTTGATTATTCTGGTAGGTCAGTTATAGTAGTCGGTCCGGAACTCCGCTTAAACCAAGCTGGTATTCCTAAAGAAATGGCACTCGAAATGTTTAAACCTTTTATTCTAAGAGAAATAATTGCACGGGGATATGCACCAAATGTTAAAAGCGCCAAACATTACTTGGAGCGAAGAAGTAGTGAAGTATGGGATATTTTAGATGAGATAACCAAAAACCACCCAATTCTTTTGAATCGCGCCCCCACATTGCATAGATTAGGTATCCAAGCATTTTACCCAATATTAATTGAAGGCAATGCCATACGAATTCACCCATGTATTTGTGCCGGGTTCAATGCTGATTTTGACGGCGACCAAATGGCAGTGCATGTTCCTCTTTCAGAAAAATCTAAGGAAGAAGCACATAGATTGATGTTGGCTGCAAGGAATTTAGTAAGACCATCCGACGGTTCACCAATTACTTTACCAAACAAGGAAATGGCCCTAGGTGCTTATTACTTAACCTCAATAGACGAGAAGCTTCCCGATTACGATAGCATCTTTGCAGATGAAGATGAAGTGTTATTGGCCTTAAACACTGAGAAAATTGCTCTGAGACAAAAGATCAACGTGTTTATTGGTAAAAAAGTAATTTTAACAACTACGGGAAGAGTTTTGTTTAACAAACAACTGCCCCAAAGTATGCGATTTATCAATGAAACAATTTCTGCCGGGAGGATAAAACAGCTCATTAATGTTGCTATTGATAAATTCCCGGAAGAAGAAGTCACGGATCTTATAGACCGACTTAAAGAGTTAGGTTTTGAAGGTGCGACACACTCAGGGCTTTCTGTTTCGGTTTTTGATTGTATGATTGTTGACGATAAGGAGAAGATTATTCAAAAAGCAGATAAAGAAGTCGAAGGAATAGAGAAGAATTTCAGCGTCGGTTTGATCACTAAAGATGAACAAAAGAGGCTTTCGCAGGAAGTTTGGTTGTCTGTTACCAATGAGCTTGCCGATTTAACATGGAGGAGTTTAAGAGAAGATAATTCGATAAAAATTATTTCCGATTCAGGTGGTTCTAGGGCAACTGCTGAACAGATAAAGCAACTTTCAGCAATGAGAGGATTAGTCACCGATCCTTCGGGGCAAATTGTTCCACTTCCTATTAAGTCTAACTTCAGAGAGGGTCTTTCAGTTTTTGAATACTTTACAAGCGCTCGTGGTGCGAGAAAAGGTCTTGCAGACAGAGCTATTAAAACTGCAGAATCTGGTTATCTAACAAGAAGATTAGTTGATGTTGCACATGATGCCATTATTAGGCTTAAAGATTGTGGTACTAAAGAAAGTATCGTTGTTTCAAAATCAGATAAGCGACAAATGCCGTTTACTTTAAGATTATTCGGAAGAGTTGTTGCTGACGATATTAAATCACCTAAGGGTAAAAAATTATTAGTAAAAGCGAATACTCTTTTAGAAGAAGAACACGTTAAAGCAATCGACGAGGCAAATGTAGAAGAAGTAAATATCAGATCACCTCTCATCTGTGAAGCCAGATACGGTTTGTGTGCCCTGTGTTACGGGAGAGATCTGGTTAGCAGAGAGCTTGTTTCTATTGGTACCCCAGTTGGAGTCATTGCAGCTCAATCTATTGGAGAACCAGGCACCCAGCTCACCATGAGAACATTTCATACAGGTGGAATTGTAGGTCTAGATATTACTCAGGGGCTACCTAGAGTCGAAGAGCTATTTGAAGCAAGGACTCCGAAATATATTGCTCAAATTTCGGAAATTTCGGGGAAAGTAAAAATCGAAGAGAAAGCTGACGAAATTGTTGTCAAAGTTAAGAGCACAAATCTAAAACCTCAAGTCGAAAAAGAATATTCTATTCCACCAACAGCCGAGTTTTCTGTTGAAGATGGCCAACTTATTGTAGCGGGGACGCCTCTTTCAACAGGATATTTGGATGTCAAAGAAGTTCTATCAATTTCAGGTTTAAGAGCTGCTCAAAAATACATAACCAATGGTTGTCAAGAAGTATACGAAAGCCAGGGGGTAGCTATTAACGACAAGCATTTCGAAGTGATTGTCAAGAAAATGAGTGAAAAAGTGAAAGTAGAAACTTCTGGCGATACAGTACTTCTACCTGGTGAATTAATTGATAAGAATCGTTTTCAAGAAGAAAATGCTAAAGTAATGGCAGAAGGTGGAGAACCTGCAACAGCTCAGGTAATTCTCTTGGGTATTACAAGGACTGCACTTTACACAGAAAGCTTTCTATCTGCTGCTTCATTCCAAGAAACTACCAGAATTCTCACAGATGCTGCTATAGAGGGTAAAATAGACAGGCTATTAGGTCTCAAAGAGAATGTTATTATTGGAAGATTGATCCCAACCAGCGAACAAAGAGCTACTATAAAGAATTAGCAAAACTCGACACTTCATAAAATGGTTGATATAATTCGTCGATCTAATTTAATTTGAATCTAGCTTTGCTTGTTCAAATTTTTCCTATAAGGGAAAGAGGAATATTAAGGAGAAAACCGTAGGTTGTCTCCTTAAAGTAGTTATGCCAACAGTAAATCAATTAGTAAGATACGGCAGAAAATCGAAAGAAAAACGTATTAAAGCCACGGCTCTTCGCCGAGCTTTCAATACAAACACTAATCGATATGTTTTTTACCCATCACCTCAAAAAAGAGGAGTTTGTGTAATTGTAAAAACAATGACTCCCAAGAAACCAAATTCTGCACTTCGAAAAGTTGCTCGAGTTCGACTGTCAAACAAACAGGAGGTTACAGCGTACATTCCTGGTATGGGTCATGAGCTTGCGGAACATTCTATTGTAATGGTACGTGGGGGAAGAGTCCAAGATTTACCGGGAGTGAAATATCACATTGTTCGCGGTAAATACGACACTACCGGTGTTGCAAATAGAAAGCAAGGCAGATCACTATATGGAACTAAAAAATCTGGAGCGGTAAGTACAACTCAAGCAGCAGTATCTGCAGGAGCTTCTGTTGCAACTCAAGATCAGCCTAAACAAGAATTAGCGGGAGGAGAATCATAATGCCAAGAACAGGTAAAGTTGAAAGAAGAAAAACTTCCCCAGATCCTCTTTATCAAAATCTATTAGTTGCAAAACTTATTAACAAAGTTTTGAAACAGGGCAAAAAAACCATTGCTCAAACTATAGTTTATGAATCTTTCAATAATATTCGGGCCGGCGGCAAAGACCCACTGCAAACTTTTGAAAAGGCTGTAGAAAATGCTACCCCTAAAATGGAAGTAAGACCTAGGCGTGTAGGTGGTGCTTCTTATATGGTGCCGATGGAGGTTAGAGGACCTCGTCGCCAAGCTCTTGCTCTAAATTGGCTTATTACAGCAGCCCGAAATCGCCAACTACCAGAAGTAAAAGATCGGCCAAAAAATAAACCAGTTATGATAACCAAACTTTCACAAGAAATACTGGACGCTGCCAATGGTGAAGGCGGAGCAGTTTCCAAAAAAGCAGAAATGCACAGAATGGCAGAAGCGAATAAGGCGTTTGCCCACTTTAGATGGTAATTATCCAATGTCAGAAACTAAAGCCGAGGAAACCAAAGTAGAATCCCGAAGGGTTACAAGCTTCGATCAGTTAAAGCCAAGAAAATTATATAGATTGCATTCTCATGACAGAAACGGCCAGAGAGAAGTAGTTGAAGTTAACACAAAAGATTTTTACATAGAAGAACCGGTTGACCCAAATGCACGTGAATTCAGATTTAAAGGATTAATTTATGTGAGGATACCAAATAAAATTAAGACAGAAGGTTTAGATCTATTTGATTCGATTAGGTTACACGAATTTGGATTAGTATTTGTTAAAGGTTCCAATGAGGAACTTATAAGACAAGGGCATAAAGCTCTATCTGATTCCTATATTGTTGTTGAAGATCCATCAAAGGGAATTGGTAGCCCAACACATTCAGATCCTAGTTACAATAATTGGGTGGAGGAAATTAGCGACAGGGTAACAAAGTAGCTTGTAATACAAGTTTTGCTGCCTAAAATGCCTAAAAGGGACGGTCCTTGAAAAAGTTGTTATATCAACCTAAATCAAGCAATTTTATTTAGTTTTAGCCCTCATATATTTCTTTTGTGCATATGTAGCAAATTTAACGTTCCCCATTACAGCCTCTTCCTTCTCAAATAATTTTTCAATAGCACTCAAATCCTCTGAAATTCCGTTAATGATAAATTTCTCATATTCCTTCCTTGAGTTTTCAGTTTTCCCAATCAATCTAATGATATTTTTATCAAGGAAATGGAGTTGTTCTTTACCAAGAGCTTCTCTGATACTGCTGTATTTGTAATCTAATGGATTTTTGGCTAAGTTAGCTTTAACCGGATTTAGGTAGATATACTGGGAAAGTTTTAAGAAATATGAATCATTTTCAATGAGGATACTTTTAAATCTGTTTTGAAACACAGGTCCGAAGTGTTCATATTTTCGATTGAAATACATTGAATAACTTGTTCCCAAGGACGCCATTATCTTTGAGATTGGAACTTTGCGCGTCTGAATCGAAATATGGAAATGGTTTGGCATTAGACAAAAAGCATAAAGAGAATGGTCGTACTTGTTTTTTAAGTCATTAAGTTTTCTTAAAAAGAATTGATAATCAGGTTCTGAAATAAAAATAGGTTGTTTGTTGATGCCCCTATTAAAGACGTGATAGAAAGCATCTGTGAATACGAACCGTGCGCCTCTAGGCATAGAATGTATGTTAATTTTAGCCTATTGCATGAGGCTTTTCAAGGACCGTCCCTTCATACTTCATAGTTTTGGTTTTGTATGTTCACTAATATTTAGCCCTATGGTATAATCCTCGCTTGTCGTAGTTGAAAAACCTTAACGATTTCTGATCTAATGGAAATTAGGTAAAAAAACTTGTCCTGATAGGCAACGACGAAGAATGGCAATAACACGCACACAAAAATTAAAACAGCTAAAGGTAAAGCTTCACGATCTTGAAGAAGTTAAGCTAAAAGATGCACTTGCAAAATATGGTGAAGCTTATCAAGATTCGGGTGGAGCTTGGCAGGAAAATGCCGCTTGGGAGCTAGCAGACGAAGAAATTTCTGTTCTTCGTGCTATGATTCAAGAAGTCAAAAAAGAAATTAAGGCATTGGAGAACCCATCCTCAATATCCACTACTGCCAAAAATATAAAATCCAAATAAAAATTTTACTATGCCTAAAGAAGCTGGACAACAGCAATATTGTATTACAATAGATCGAGACCAGGTGCCTTCAATTAGTGTCCTAGAAGCTGTATCAGAAGTTGCACTATTAGGCGCAATCAGATTAGTTGAGCTTCTTCCCTACATTGATGCAAAAAACGATGAAACTTTTCAAAAATTCAAGTCTGACGTAAAAAAGATTATAGCAATGGCGATTATGTCCCTCGAGGTGCGTTTCGTAAAAGGTAGAGGCTGGGAAGTTCCAGAAGATCATCCGATGGTAGACCCTTTGAGTTTAGAAGAAATGAAATCACGAGCAATTCAAATCCATCAAATCTAAATATTATGGCGGACAAAACAAACAGACTTTATCCACTCGACCAAATCCGCAATAAATCAGAGGAGACTAGAAAATACAATTAGAGACAACAATGAAGGATAAGACTACAAGACTCTACCCATTAGATAGAATAAGAAATATCGGAATCATTGCCCATATCGACGCCGGAAAAACAACAACTACAGAACGAATTCTTTTTTACACTGGAAAAACTTATAAACTTGGCAACATCGATGAAGGTACAACCATCACCGATTGGATGGCTCAGGAAAAAGAAAGAGGAATTACTATTGTTTCAGCAGCTGTCACAACATTTTGGAAAGCAAAAAGCGGTCCTTATAAAGATACCGATACCAGGATAAACATTATCGATACGCCGGGGCACGTTGACTTTACAGCCGAAGTCGAACGGTCGCTGCGTGTACTAGATGGAGGAGTGACTGTTCTTGATGCAGAAGAAGGAGTTCAATCACAATCGGAAACCGTTTGGCGCCAAGCCGACAAATACAAAGTACCCAGAATTTGCTTCATTAACAAGATGGACAAATTAGGAGCAGATTACTTCGCAACTCTCAAATCAATTCGTGATAAATTAAATGCTCCGGCAGTTCCCTACAATTTACCAATTGGTACCGAAAATGATTTCAAAGGTGTTGTCGACCTACTTTCACAAAAAGCTTATGTCTGGGAAACGGGAGTGGACGGTACTGGGAAAGAATTTAAAGAAGTAGATATTCCCCATGATATGAAGGCAGATGTTGAAAAATACAGAAATGAACTCATAGAAAAAATCGCGGAAACAGATGATACTCTTATAGAAAAATATCTTGGCGGTGAAACAATAGAAATTGATGAACTCAAAAAAGCCCTCAGAGGAGCGGTCATCAAGTACAAAATTGTTCCGGTTATGGCAGGTTCTTCTCTAAGAAATAAAGGTGTTCAACCACTCCTGGATGCGATTGTTGAATATCTGCCTTCTCCCAAAGATATAGAAAAAGTTGAAGGTGAAAATCCCAAAACCAAAGAAAAAGAGACTCGAAAATTAGTAACAGAAGAACCGTATTGCGGCTTAGCTTTTAAAATACAAGTCGATCCTCATGTTGGAAAACTTACATTTGTGAGAGTATATTCAGGTACTTTAAAATCCGGATCTTCAGTCACAAACACTACTAAGAGCAAAAAAGAAAGAATCGGCAGAATACTTCTGATGCACGCAAATACCAGAGAAGAAATACAGGAGGCATATGCCGGAGAAATCATTGCAATAGTCGGTCTAAAATCAACAGCCACCGGGGATACCCTCTGCGATGATCAACACCCTTTAATTCTCGAGTCGATCACATTTCCCGATCCGGTCATATCGCTTGCTATCGAACCAGAAACAAAATCCGATCAAGAGAAATTAGGTTATGCCCTTGGACGTCTGGCCGAAGAAGATCCGACTTTCAAAATTAAAGGCGATCCGGAAACCGGACAGACAATAATTTCCGGGATGGGCGAACTCCACCTGGAAATTATTGTTGACAGGATGAAGCGTGAGTTTTCTGTAAACGCTCAAGTCGGTCGTCCTCAGGTAGCTTATCGGGAAACTATCAAAAAAGAGGCAAATGGCGAAGGTAAGTATATTCGTCAGTCAGGCGGGCGCGGGCAGTATGGACATTGTTTCTTAAAAGTAGAACCAAAACCAAGAGGAGAAGGTTACGAGTTTGTCTCTACTATTAAAGGTGGGGCAATTCCTTCAGAATTTATCCCGTCAATTGAAAAAGGTGTCATAGAAAAATTGGATCAGGGAATTCTAGCAGGTTACCCACTGGTCGACATGAAAGTTACAGTTTATGATGGAAGCTTTCATGAGGTTGATTCTTCGGACATTGCCTTCAAGATTGCAGGGTCTATGGCTGTCGAAGATGCCGCCAAAAATGCCCAGCTTACGCTTCTCGAGCCGATTATGAAGTGCGAAGTTACAGTTCCGGAAGACTTTATGGGAGACGTAATTGGAGATCTTTCAAGCAAACGTGCCCAAGTCCATGGTACTGATCATCATGGAAACAGTGTAATTGTTAACGCTTTAGTACCCCTTGCCGAAATGTCAGGTTACGTTACAACCTTAAGATCAATGACCCAAGGCCGCGGATCCGTCTACCTTGAACCCTCCCACTACGAAGAGGTACCAACGAATATAGCTGATAAGATAATCTCCAAAGTTAAAGGAGAAAAAAGCGAATCCTAAAAATTTGTCTTAGATCCTGAGCGAGTGAAACGAGTCGAAGGACTGATAAGATTGTTGCTAAAAGCAAAGGGGAAAAAGAAGAAAGTTGATTAGGTCTTGCATTTTCTTATTGCAATAGTATAAACTATCAAAACTAAATATCAGCCTGTCACGTCTGTCCTGAAATGTTTACGTGGCAGAAAACTGATATTTTGTTTTGTTAAAGTCCTAAAAAGTAATATTATGGCTGAAGGAAAATTTAATAGAAGCAAACCACACGTAAATATCGGAACAATTGGTCACGTTGACCACGGTAAAACAACGCTAACTGCAGCAATTACCAAAGTATTAGCAGATAAAGGCATGGCTAAAGCTAAAGCCTTTGAAGAAATCGACAACGCTCCGGAAGAAAAAGACCGCGGAATTACAATTAATATTACTCACGTAGAATATGAAACTGAAAAACGTCACTACGCTCACATCGACGCACCGGGACATGCAGACTATATTAAGAATATGATTACAGGCGCTGCCCAAATGGACGGCGCTATTTTAGTTGTTAGTGCACCAGACGGTCCAATGCCTCAAACCAGAGAACACGTTCTTCTTGCTCGCCAAGTTAATGTTCCGGCAATTGTTGTCTTTTTAAATAAAATAGATATGGTTCAAGACAAAGAACTTTTAGATCTAGTCGAACTAGAAGTTCGAGAACTTCTCGACAAATACGAATTTGATGGTAAAAACGCATCAATAATTAAAGGTTCTGCCAAAAAAGCTCTCGAGGGTGATGCAGAAAGTGTTAAGGCGATAGAAGAATTAATGGCAGCAGTTGATGAAAAAATCCCAACTCCAAAAAGAGATTTAGAGAAACCATTCTTAATGCCAATAGAGGATGTTTTTTCAATCAAAGGCCGAGGTACGGTAGTTACAGGTAGGATTGAAAGAGGAGTTGTAAAAGTTAACGAAGAAATTGAAATAGTAGGTATAAAACAGGCAAAAAAGACAACAGTAACTGGTGTAGAAATGTTTAGAAAAGAACTCGATCAAGGTCAAGCAGGCGACAACGTTGGTGTACTTTTAAGGGGAATCGAGAAGAATGATGTAGAACGTGGCCAGGTTCTTGCAAAACCAGGTACAGCTACACCACACACAGAATTCGAAGCAGAAGTTTATATTCTAAACAAAGAAGAAGGTGGACGACACACACCTTTCTTTACAGGCTATCGGCCACAATTCTACATTCGAACCACAGATGTTACAGGCGAAGCAACGCTTCCCGAAGGCATAGAAATGGTTATGCCTGGTGACAACATCAAAATGAAAATTAAACTCATTGTCCCCGTAGCACTGGAAGAAGGACTTAGGTTTGCAATCCGCGAAGGCGGTCACACGGTTGGCGCCGGAGTGGTTGCCAAAGTCCTCGCATAAAAAATGCAGCAACCCCCCAAGAGTTGATCAAGGGGGATTTTTTTTGGTACAATGACGCCTGAACTTGTTGGGCGTCATCCTGAACTTGATTCAGGATCCAAACAAGATTAGATACTTAGGAAACTGAGGTTTTCAAGGTCAATGAGGATATTAATAAATAAATCGACAACTTGCTATCAACATTTAAGACGCAGGGAAATATCCTCAATACCCTAAATCCAATTTAGTTTCCTATAGACAAATGTCATTCTCGACCTGATCGAGAATCAGATTCTCGCTTTCGCAAGAATGACCTTAGTCGTTAGTCATTTTGCATTTTCGTGAAAGGAACATATTAAAAATGGCACCAGTTGAATTTTACAGTCCTTGGTCGAGAACAAAAATGGTTGTTGATCCAGGGAAAACTGAATCATTGACAGTTAATTGGCCCGGTGGGAGAAAAGGAAGGCCGATAAAGAGAACGATAGAAATCAAATGCGAGGAGGATGATCTGTCAAGTACTATTTCTACTCACGTCATTGAGGGTAGGACACGAATCCAAATCGGCTCCTTTGAGATAGGGTTTGTGCCTGAGGCAATTGATGATAGGACGAAAGAATCATGGACACTTGAAAAAGGAAGATCAGCAACAATTAGCATAGAAGATTTTGATTTACTAAAAGTCGACCATAAGTAAAAGAATTTTGAATTTTGCACTTTAAATTAACTAATTATGCCTAAAGGAAGAATTAGAATTAAGCTTAGAGCATATGACGCGCGAGTAATCGATGCGGCGTGTAAAGACATCATTAACACCGCATTAACAACCGGCTCTAAAGTATCGGGGCCAATCCCTCTACCCACAAAAGTCGAAAAGATTACGGTTCTAACTAGTCCCCATACCGATAAAGATGCTCGAGAACAATTCGAAACAAGGACTCACAAGAGACTAATTGACATTATTGAACCTACAAATAAGTCGATAGATAGTTTGACACATTTGGATCTACCAGCGGGGGTAGACATTGAGATTAAGATGTGATTATAGAATCGTTATATTGCTGAATTGGTGAACCGATTTAACGATATAACAATTTAGCAATTGGACAATCTATTTTAGGTGGGACACCTGAAAACCCCTCCTTCGCTATTCAAGCTTCGGAGGGTGAAATCTCAAGGAGTCCTGCTTTTTTGGCGCACAAAGAGAACAAAATGATTAAAACGATCTTAGGTACTAAATCAAATATGTCGTCAGTATACAACCAGTTCGGTCATCAGGTACCGGTAACTACCGTTATGGCCGAACCAAATATTGTATTCGGTATACGAGATAAAAAAATTATACTTGGGTTAGGTAAAAAGAAAATATCTAAGAAAACAGAAAACACCTATCTAAAAATAGCAGGATTCCCACCAAGATTTATTAAAGAAGTAACACTAAAAAACGAAACATCAAAAGAACAAAAAACCTCAGAAATTCCTCAAGAAAATTCCCAACAAAACCAAGAAGTTGCCAAAAAAATTAATTTAGGAGACAAAATAACAGTCTCCATTTTTGAACCTGGCGACGAAGTAAAGGTGACGGGAACTACCAAAGGTAAGGGTTTTACTGGAGTCGTCAAAAGGTGGGGTTTTGCTGGAGGTCCAAAAACTCACGGCCAATCCGACCGCCATAGAGCGCCTGGATCTATTGGAATGGGAACCACGCCGGGGCGTGTTTTTAAGGGAAAGAAAATGGCAGGGCATCTGGGTAACTCTAAACTTACTGTTACTGGTCTTGAGGTAATTGAAGTTAACGAAGATAAAAATATTATTTTAATTAAGGGTGCAATTCCAGGCCCAAAGGATGGTTTTTTAATAATTGAAAAAACTGGAAAAGTAAAAAGTTATACTCTTCCACCACCGAGCGAAGAAAAACAGACAGCCGCCGAAGGCCTGCTACACCCGCTTCGACACGTCGCCGAAGGCGAACCTCGCCAATTGGCGGGTCGAAGACGAGGCGAGCGGCGAGGCGAGCGAACCTCGACCCGAAAGTTGGGAAAAAGAAGCGAAAGCTGATGAGAAAGAAGAAACAAAAGGGACAAAAGAGTTGAAGGAAAAGGAGGAAAATGAAGATGCCAAGAGTTAAAGCCAATTCAAAAACGACAGATGGCAAAAAGACAGCAGCTAAAAAACAACAGTCAAGAACACAACAAAAAACAACCAAGCTATCTACCGATGTTTACGACACCAATGGCAAAAAACAAGGAAGTCTTAATTTGCCAAAAGAATTTTTCGGCCAAAAGGTAAATAAGTCATTACTCAAACAAGCACTGCATATTTACTTCGAAAATCAATCTAAACATACAGCATCAGTTAAAACTCGAGGCCAGAAGCGTGGCGGTGGAGCTAAACCTTGGCGTCAAAAAGGAACCGGTCGTGCCAGAGCTGGTTCTAACAGATCCCCTTTGTGGGTTGGTGGTGGAACAACCCACGGACCGAAGTATAGGAACATTCAGCTCAATTTGCCTAAAAAAATGAAACATCAAGCACTAATTTCAGCTCTTTCTTCAAAAGCCAGCTCAAATTCAATTAAAGTAATTTCAAATATAGAAAAAATCGATCCAAAAACTAAAATTATTGCAAATCTTCTAAAAAAAATAGGTGCTAAAGGAACGAATCTTATCGTAGTTTCCGAAAAAAATCCCAATGTAAAACTAGCTACGAATAATTTACAAAAAACATCAGTAGATACAGCCATAAACTTAAACGCACTAGGAATAATTAAAAATAAAAATATATTTTTCTCCAAAGAAGCGATAGAGAAATTATCATGAACAGTGCGAAATTAATAAAAAGAGCAATTTTATCCGAGAAGTCGTACGGTCTTATGGACAAAGGTATTTATACTATTCTAGTGGCAAAGGATGCAAATAAAAACCAAATAAAAAAAGCAGTAGAGAACCAATTTCAAGTAAATGTGAAAGGTGTAAATGTTCTAATAAAAAGTGCGAAGACTAAGAGGATTACTGGAACTAGAAAGACTGCAACCATTGGAGCCGGTAAAAAGGCCGTTATAACTCTAGAGAAGGGTCAAAGCATTGCACTTTTCAGTACAAAGAGTGAAAAGCCCGCTTCGCAAGCGAAGCGAGGCGAGTCTAAAACCAAAAAAACAGAATTAAAAGAAAAAAGCAAAGAAATAAAAAAAGAGGACAAAGGCAAAGGAATACTTGGAAAATTTAGGATCCAAAAGAGTAAAAAGGAAAGAGAGTAATCAATGTCAATTAAACAATTTAAACCTACAACACCATCTCAGAGGTTCAAAACCGGTCTAATGTTTGATGAAATTACAAAAACTAAACCTGAAAAATCACTAGTTGGCAGACTGACGAGAACTGCAGGTCGGTCTCATGGTATGGTTACAGTTTACGGAAGAGGCGGAGGCCACAAGAGAAATTTGCGCATGATAGATTTTAAAAGAAAGAAAAAAGATATAAGGGCATTAGTTGCTTCCATCGAATACGATCCAAACAGAAGCGCAAACATAGCCTTACTTCATTATGAAGATGGAGAAAAAAGCTACATATTAGCACCAAATGGAATAAAAGTCGGAGACAAAATTCAATCGTCTGAAAAAACAGAAGTAAAATCCGGGAATTCTATGCCAATACAGAATATTCCAATTGGTTCCTTTATCCATAACATCGAATTAACGCCAGGTAGTGGAGGAAAAATCGTTAGAAGCGCAGGTGCCAGTGCCATTGTAGCCGCTAAAGAGGGTAAGTATGTTCATATAAAGCTACCTTCCAAAGAAATAAGAAAAATCCACGGAAGTTGCTTTGCAACTATCGGGCAGATAGGCAATATAGACTGGAAAAATACATCAGCGGGTAAAGCAGGAAAGATGCGTCATCTCGGAAAACGGCCAAAAGTGCGTGGCGTAGCCATGGATCCAGGTTCTCACCCACATGGTGGAGGCGAAGGCAAAAGTGGAACAGGTATGAATCCCAAAACACGATCAGGCAAGAGTGCTTTTAAAAAAACAAGGAACAGAAATAAACCGTCAGCGAAATTCATTTTGAAAAGAAGAAATAAAAGATGATAGTTCAAAATATCAAGGAGCGAAGCGAGGCTGATTTAGTTAAAGAAAGAAAGAGAAAATAAATGGCCAGATCAAGCAAAAAAGAACCATACGTTGACAAAAAACTATTAAAAAAAGTCTTGAGTCAAAAAGATGATGGCAAAAAAGATGCCATAAAAACTTGGTCAAGAGCAAGCATGATTGCTCCAGAATTCGTCAATCATACTTTCTCAGTACACAATGGCAAAACTTTTATTAATGTTTTTGTTTCCGAACCAATGGTGGGCCATCGCTTAGGGGAATTTGCACCAACCAGAACTTTTAGAGGTCACGGGAGAATAACAGAAAAATCATCCGCCAAAAAATAATTTATGGAAGTACGTGCTGTTTCTAGAAATATCAGAGTATCACCTTACAAAGTAAGGCTGGTTGTCAATGAAATTAAAAAAATGCAACCTGGTGATGCAGTTAAAATGCTTAACTTTACACAACAAGCGGCGTCAAAACCATTGAAAAAAGTTGTAATGTCAGCAATTGCCAATGCCAAGAACAACAATAACTTAAATGAAAATTCATTAACTTTTAAGGAAATTCAAATTGGCCATGGCCTAACATTCAAGAGATATCGACCAATTTCTAGAGGAAGAGTCCATGATATTAAAAAAATAACTAGCCATATAAGAGTTGTTCTAGAAGGTAAAGAAGCTGAAAGTAAGAAGGTTGAAGAGAAGAAAGAAGATACAAAAAAGTTAGAAGCAAAGAAAGGAAAAGAAAATGGGACAAAAGGTTAATCCGATAGGTTTTCGAATAGGTAATGTATACACATGGAGCTCCCGTTGGTTTGCAAGAAAAGGAGATTATTCAAAAAATCTCCTTGAAGACTATCAGATAAGACAATTTCTTATGACTAATTTGAAATCAGCTGGAGTTTCAAAAGTAGAAATAGAAAGATTTTTCGATAAAAAGACTATCACGATTCACGTTGCCAGACCAGGAGTAGCCATTGGTCGAGGAGGAGCTGGAGAAAAACAACTAAAAGCAGAACTGGTTAAAAAATATAAAATAAAGGATTCAGGGAAATTAGAAATTAAATTCTCTGAGGTAAAATCCCCGGATCTAGATGCTTACTTAGTAGCGACAAACATTGCAGATCAACTTGAAAAAAGATTTCCATTTCGAAGAGTCATGTATCAATCGCTAGAGAGGATCAAAAGATCAGGAGCCAAAGGTGCAAAAATTTCTATTGCCGGAAGACTTGGAGGAACAGAAATTGCACGCAGAGAAACAATAAAAGATGGAGCTGTACCACTGCATACAATCCGCGCAAGAATTGACTTTGTAAAAATCGATGCCCAGATTCCAAAAGCCGGGATAGTCGGTGTAAAAGTATGGATATACAAAGGAGATTAAATGCTTACACCAAGAAGAGCTAAGTATAGAAAACAATTTAGAAATAAAAGAAGGGGTCTCGCGCTCCGCGGCAATAGCATATCTTTCGGGACAATTGGTCTCAAAAGCCAAGGAGTTGGTTGGGTAAGTGCTAGGCAGATCGAAGCTGCACGAAGAGCTATGACTCACTATACAAAAAGAGGTGGTAGGATCTGGATTCGTATTTTTCCAGACAAACCTGTGACCAAAAAACCTGCTGAAACTAGAATGGGGTCAGGTAAAGGTGATGTTGATCATTATGTAGCAGTTGTCAAACCCGGAGCCATTCTTTTTGAAATGGGATCCGTTGAAGAAAAAATAGCTAGAGAAGCGATGAGGCTCGCTGCGCACAAATTGCCAGTAAAAACAAAAATAATTTCAAGATGAAAAAGAAAGACTTAAACGATCTAAAGACAAAAAACCTTGACGAACTGGCGAAAAAAATAGCTGATCTCGAAAAAGGAAAAACAAATGAGCTATTGGAATTAAAAATGGGTAAGACCAAGAATGTCCACGCCACTGGGAATATAAAAAAAGATATAGCAAAGATTAATACGATCATAAAAATGAAACTAGTTACAGAAAAACCGACGTCAAAAAAGAAAAAGGAGGAAGAGTCTTCAGTCGAAAAGACTAAGATGACCGAGACTAAATCACATGCCCCAAGTTAAAACAGGAACTGTAGTTTCCAATAAGATGCAAAAGACGGTTGTCGTAAAAATCGAGATGAGGGCAAAACACCCTCTATATAAAAAAATTATTACTAGATCAAAAAAAATCAAGGCGAGAGATGAATTAGGCGCAAAAGTTGGCCAAATGGTGAAAATATCCGAGGTAAAGCCAATTTCAAAAAGTGTCAACTTTAAAGTTATGGAGGTAATTAAATAAATGTTACTTCGACAATCAAGATTAAATGTAGCAGATAACAGTGGCGCCAAAGTTTTAGAGGTTATTGGACTCGGCAAAGGAACTGGTAGACGATTCGTAGGTATCGGAGACGTGGTAACTTGTAGCGTTAAAGGGGCAATACCTCACAGCCAGGTTAAAGATCATGAAATTGTAAAGGCAGTAATAGTTAGGACAAAAAAAGAGACAAGGAGAAAAGACGGGACTTTGATTAGATTTTCAGATAACGCTGCGGTAATAATCGACAACAATAAAGCACCGAGAGCAACACGAGTTTTTGGCCCAATTGCAGCTGAGATCAGAAGAAAAGGATTTAATAAAATTGCGTCCCTTGCGAAGGAGGTAATTTAATATGTTCAAATACAAAACAGGAGACGAAGTATTAATTACAGCAGGTAAAGAAAAAGGTAAAAAAAGCAAAATAGAGAGAGTTTTACCGAGTGAAAATAAGCTAGTGATTACCGGTATCAACATTTATAAAAGACACAAGAAAGCCACTAGAAACGAAAAGGCTGGAATATTTGAGGTTGTGAGACCAGTGTCTGTAGCGAATGTTCAAGTTATTTGCCCGAAATGTACAAAGCCGTCCCGAGTCGGGTTTGTAACCAGAGACAGTATAAAAAATCGTGTATGTAAAAAGTGCAAAGGGGTATTAAAATGAGCAGATTGAATGATAAATACATAAAAGAGATAGCCCCAAAATTAAAAGAAGAATTCGGTCTTAAAAACGATCTAGCGCTACCACAGATAGAAAAAATAGTATTAAACACAGGAGCAGCAGAAGCACTTTCAGACAAAGGGGCAATCGAAAAAATAAAAGAGCAAATGGCCGCTATTTCTGGTCAAATGCCAAGAGTTACCAAAGCTAAGCATGCAATTTCGAGTTTTAAGCTTAAAGAAGGAGATAGAATCGGAGTTATGGTTACTTTGAGGGGTAAAAAAACATGGAACTTTCTCGAGAAATTTATAGCGACAGTAGCACCGAGAATGAGGGATTTTAGAGGAATGCCGACAGAAAAATTTGATGAAAAAGGGAATTATAGTTTTGGAATTACGGAACAAATACTTTTTCCGGAAATTGACTATTCAAAAATAGATAAAACAAGGGGTTTAGTGATGACTTTGGTAATCAAAAATAGTAACGGAGATAAATCTAAAAGAATGTTGGAGCTTTTAGGATTGCCTTTTAAAAAGGAAAGTAATTAACGATGAAGGTATATTTACATAAATTAAATCAAATCTCAAAATTGGATCTGGCAAGGCCAGAACAATTTGGCCCACTTAAGGGAAACCGTAGGTATTCCTTAAAAGTCAGTTAACATGGCAAGAAAAGCACTAGTAGTAAAAAACGAAAAAAAACCGAAATTTAAAAATAGACGCATCAATAGATGCAATCTTTGCGGTAGACCAAGAGCGTACTTAAGGAAATTTGGTATGTGTCGAATCTGCTTTAGAGATTTGGTCCACAAAGGAGAAGTTCCGGGAGTCAAAAAATCATCATGGTAATTCAACAATTAGAAATTAGAAATTTTAAATTAGAAATTCCCGACTAAAAGGAGGACCAATGGATCCAGTGGCTAACATGTTCGCAACAATTAAAAATGGCTACATGGCTAATAAAAATAATGTTTCTGTACCATACTCGAAATTTAAATTAGAGATAGCTAAAGTTTTAGAAAAGCAAAATTTTGTCGGAAAAGTTGCTCAAAAAGATAAAAAAATCGAAATTGATTTATTGTATGAAAATCAAAAACCAAAAGTAGCTGAAATTAAAAAAGTTTCGAAACTCGGTCTTCGAGTCTATTCAAAGAGCAAGCATATAAATTTAGTCAAAGGCGGGAGAGGGATAACTATAATTTCTACTCCCAACGGCGTTATGGCCGGAAGCGAAGCCAGAAAGAAAAAATTAGGGGGGGAGGTAATCTGCCAAGTTTGGTAGATAAATACAAATGTCTAAAATAGGAAATTTACCTATTGAAACTCCAGAGGGAGTAACAGTGAGTGTAATTGACAATATTATTAAGGTTTCTGGTTCTAAAGGAGAATTATCATTCTCATTTCGACCAGAAATTAAAGTTGAAACAGATGGAAAAGAAATAAAAGTCAGCCGAAGAAATGATTCGAAGTTTGTTAAATCACTTCATGGTTTAACAAGAAGCCTAATTGCAAACATGATTATGGGTGTAACCGAAGGTCATAGCAAAAAATTAGAACTCGTGGGTGTTGGGTATCGAGCGTCTAAACAGGGCGAAAATTTAGTACTTAATGTAGGTTATTCTCATCCAGTAGTTATAGAAAGTATAACAGGTATTCAGCTAGATACAAAAGAAAATAAAATTACCGTTTCTGGCGCAGACAAAGCATTAGTTGGGGAAATAGCGGCAACAATTAGAAGGGTTAGACCTCCAGAGCCGTACAAAGGAAAAGGCATAAAGTATGTCGATGAGGTTATTAGAAGAAAAGCCGGAAAGGCTTTAAAGAGCGCACAAGGAGCAGCTTAATGAATAAAAAAGACAGAAGAACAACAAGACATATGAAGGTACGCAAAAGAGTTTTTGGGACCAAAGATAAACCAAGACTTAGCGTTTTTCGATCAAATAAAAACATATATGCTCAGCTTATAGACGATCACCAAGCAAGCACCTTAGTTGGGATTTCGACAGTTAAAATGAAGGACATGAAAGATAATGATCCACAAAAATCGAAAAAATTTGATCAAGCAAAAAAAGTAGGAGACGAGATAGCAAAAATCGCAATTAAAAAGAAAATCAAAAAGGTAGTTTTCGACAGAGGTGGATTTAAATATCATGGTCGAATCAAAGCTCTTGCTGAAGCCGCCAAAAAAGGAGGATTGAATTTCTAATGAGAAGAGAGGAAAAAATGATGAGTGAAGCTAAGGAATTCGAGGAAAAGGTAGTTCGAGTTAATCGAGTCTCTAAAAAAACTAAAGGGGGAAACCGAATAGGATTTTCAGTAATTGTAGTGGTTGGTGACAGAAAAGGGAGAGTTGGTGTTGGTTTGGGTAAAGCCAGGGACGTCGCTTCTGCAATTAGAAAAGGAATCTCGCTAGCGAAAAAAAGGCTTGTGGATGTCCCTATTGTTAACGGTACTATTCCTCACGATATATATGTTAAACGCGGTGCAGCAAAAGTTCTATTGAAACCAGCACCAGAAGGATCGGGAGTAATTGCTGGCGGAGCAGTTAGGGTTGTTGTAGAAGCGGCTGGAATTAGAAACATTTCTAGTAAAGTATTAGGAACCAGAAATCCTGCTTCTAATATTTATGCGACGCTAGATGCTTTAGGGAGTTTAGTGAAATGAATTTAGATAAATTGCCAAAATCAAAAAAGAAACAAGCAAAAAGAGTTGGTAGGGGGATTGCCTCAGGTCGTGGTAAAACTGCAGGGCGAGGCACCAAAGGTCAGAAAGCCAGGAGCAAGATGTCTATTGCTCATCCGCACTTTGAGGGCGGTCAGCGCCCGCTTTTTAAAAGACTTCCATATCGTCGCGGGAAAGGAAATTCTAAAATTTCTAAAAAACCTATCATAATTAATTTAGACGCTATAAATTTGCTTCCCAAGGGTAGTACTGTAAATCTTGAATCTTTAATAAAGCATCGAATAGTAGCTGCAGATGACGCTGAAATCTATGGAGTCAAAGTTTTGGGCGACGGAAATCTCACTTCTTCGTACAAATTTGAGGTCAAAACTTCAAAAAGTGCCGCTAAAAAGATAGAAAAAGCTGGTGGACAAATTATCAAATGGCAATCAATTAAAAGTAATACTGAAAAAAAAGAGGAGAAAAAAGGAAATAATAGATGAAGTACTTAGAATTACTGAGAAAAATTCTTAGAAATAAAGAACTTAAAAAGAAACTGTTGTTTACAGCATTTATATTTCTAATTTTTAGAATTTTTGCACAAGTACCTGTTCCCGGAGTAGATATCGTTTCTTTGAGAAGGCTTTTTAGCGAGAGTCAATTGCTTTCGTTACTTGATATTTTTTCCGGTGGAACTCTAGCTAATTTTTCGGTAATGTCTCTTGGTTTGAACCCTTATATTAATGCCAGCATTATTATGCAACTTCTTCAGATGGTTTTCCCTAAACTGGAAGAACTTGCAAAAGAAGGTGAGTCTGGACGAGAGAGAATTAACCAATATACACGTTACCTAACCGTTCCGCTTGCCGCCGTACAAGCATTCGGAATTTTTATACTTTTAAGGAACCAGCAGATAGTATCGGCTGTTAATCCACTAACACTTATATCTCTGGTTTTGTCCATTACAACAGGCACAATTCTACTTATGTGGTTCGGCGAATTAATCACGGAAAAAGGAGTAGGAAACGGCATTTCGATGATCATTTTTGCTGGAATTGTGGGTAGATTGCCGATTGGATTATTTCAACAAGTATCCGTATTTGATCCTTCGCAAATTAGGAACATAATTATTTTTATCGTAATGGCTTTAGTAGTAGTAGTAGGTATCGTTTTCGTGACTGAAGGGAGACGCCCAATAAAAGTCCATTATTCTAGAAGAAGCGCAAGCGGGCAGACCTCTGCAACAACAAGCTTTATTCCCTTGAGAGTTAACCAGGCAGGTGTCATACCTATCATTTTCGCTGTTTCTTTAGTTCTTTTGCCAACAACCTTTGCTGGATTTTTTGAAAGGTCACCAAATCAAGCAATCGCGAATATTGCCTCCAACATACAACGACTTCTTGATCCTTCCGGGATTCCTTACAACACAATATACTTCTTACTTGTAGTCGGGTTTACTTATTTTTATACGACAGTAGCATTCAATACTAAACAAATTTCCGAGATGCTCATGAAACAGGGCGGGTTTTTGCCCGGCATCAGACCTGGTTCACCAACTAAAAAATTTCTTGATTATGTCTCGATGAGAATCACTTTATTTGGGGCAGTATTTCTTGGACTTATAGCTATTCTTCCTTCAATCGGGCAAATACTTACGAATATTACCACATTAATAATTGGTGGGACGGGGCTTCTCATTGTTGTTGTAGTAATTCTCGAAACTACAAAGCAAATAGAATCTCAACTGGTTATGAGCGATTACGACACTATGTTTGCAAGGAGTAGGACAAGATGAAAATTGTTTTTTTAGGTGGGCAAGGTTCAGGTAAATCCACACAAGCAAAATTACTTGCCCAAAAGCTCAAATACCCATATTTCGAAATGGGAGAATTATTAAGAGGGAAGGCAAAAGAAAATAGCGAAGTTGGCAACAATGTTAAAAACGCATTAGAAAAAGGGAATCTTGTACCTAACCAAATCACCATCAATATCTTAAAAGAAAATACTAAAAATGCTCACAAAGGATATGTTTTGGACGGTTTTCCAAGAAATGCAATCCAAATGGCAGAGTTAGATAGTGACATCGCAAAAGTATATTACATAAAAGTTTCGGACGAAGAAGCTGTAAGAAGACTCGAAAAAAGAAAAAGGAGTGATGATAACGAACAAGCTCTTACAAAAAGACTGGAAATTTATCATCAGCAAACTGAACCGCTACTAAAAGATTTTAGACAAAAGGGAATCTTAGATGAAGTTAATGGAGAAAGACCAATTGAGGAAATTCACCAAGACATTTTAAATCGTGTCCAAGACTCAATATGAAAACATGCAAAAATTTTCAAAATCCGACAAAGAAATAGAAATTATGAAAAAATCAGGGCAAATCTGTGCCAACGCATTAAAAAAGGTTTTAGAAGATATAAAGCCTGGCACTAAGTTATTAAATCTTGATAGGATTGCCAGTAAAGAGTTAGAAAGACAAGGGGCAAGCTCTTCTTTTAAAACAGTCGAAGATTATAAATATACAATCTGCACTACAGTAAATGAGCAGGTTGTACACGGTATACCCAACGACAGAGTTTTAGAAGAAGGTGACATTATTGGCATCGACATTGGTGCTTTGTATAAGAATTATCATAGCGACTTAGCAATAACTGTCCCGGTTGGGGAAACTTCAGAGGACACTGAAATTTTCCTTAATGTTGGCAAGACAACCCTATATGAAGCGATTAATAAAGCAAAAGTTGGCAACACAATCGGCGACATTTCTGAAACGATTCAAAATAGGATTGAAGGCAGTGGTTATTCCATTGTTAAAAACTTAACGGGTCATGGAGTCGGCCGAGAACTTCACGAGGAACCGATGGTACCAGGCTTTGGGAAGAAGGGAACAGGGCCGAAGCTTGTAGAAAACATGACTATAGCAATAGAGATAATTTATACCAAAGGCTCTGGTGAAGTAGTTTTGGGAAAAGATAACTGGACGATCTCATCAAAAGACAAATCAATCGGTGGTCTTTTCGAACAAACTATAGCAATTAACAAAAATGGCCCTATAGTGTTGACGCCATATTTCTAGTTTGATAGAATGCAAGTTCAATTAAGAAACAATAGAGTATGAAACAAGGTGTAATCGAAGCAGAAGGAGAAGTTACTGAAGCCCTGCCAAATACAATGTTTAGGGTAAAAATTTCCGCTGGTCAACTCCCCAATGTGGAAGAGGACCGAATAGTTTTATGTCACCTTTCCGGCAAAATGCGTATTCATTATGTCAGGATTTTGCCAGGCGACAAGGTCAAGATTGAGCTAACGCCATATGATTTAGAAAGAGGAAGAATAACTTACAGAAATCGATAAAAATGAAAGTTCAAGCAAGCGTAAAAAAAAGATGTGTAAACTGTAAAATTATCAAAAGAAAAGGCAGGTTGTATGTTATCTGTATCAATCCACGCCATAAACAACGTCAAGGATGATAGATAATTTAAAAATCAAATATTAAAGATCAAAATTAAAAATGAAAATAATAAGTCTAAAAGTAAAACTACTAAAATTTAATTTGAATCTGGCTCGGCCAGTTCAAATTATTCCTACAAGGGAAAGAGGAATATTAAGGAGAAAACCTCAAGGCTTGTCTCCTTAAAGTAAATTTATGACCAGAATTTTAGGAATAGAAATACCGAGCGAAAAAAGAATTGAAGCATCTCTACCATACATTTATGGTGTGGGTACTACTCTTGCTAGAAAAATAATTAAAGAATGCAACTTAGATGCAGATAAAAGAACTAAGAATTTATCAGAAGAGGAAGTAAGCAAACTTCAAAAGGCACTAGAGAAGTACAAGGTAGAAGGAGATCTAAGAAGAGAAGTTCAAAGTAATATTAAGCGTTTGCAAGAGATAGGAACATATCGAGGTTCAAGACATAGTAAGAATTTACCGGTTAGAGGGCAAAGGACAAGAGTTAACGCCAGAACTAAAAGAGGCAAACGAGTAACAATTGGAACAACTCGCAAAGATATAGTTGCCAAAAAGGGAGCAGAATAAACAAGTAAATAAAAAATGGCAAAATTAACAAAAAAATCAAAGAAAAAAACAATAGAAAAAAACATTAATCACGCGCGTGCCTACGTTACCGCGACATTCAACAACACACTGGTTACCCTGACAGATCAAAACGGAAGTACAATCGCGTGGGGATCAGCTGGGGCATCAGGATTCAAAGGGGCTCGCAAATCTACTCCTTTCGCTGCAACAACTGTAGTTGAAAAGATAGCAACTACGGCTAAAGAAAATGGGGTTTCAAGCATAGAAATATACCTAAAAGGTCCGGGTCCCGGTAGAGATAGTTCAATTAGAGCTTTCAAAGCTGCCGGGTTAAATATAACTTTGATAGCTGACGTTACTCCTATTCCTCATAACGGTCCTCGGGCTAAAAAAAGAAGGAGAACATGATACCAATTTCAAATAAATACCAATTTCAAATAAATACCAATTTCAAATTGATTTTTGGAAATTGGAAAGAAAACGTTGCCTCGTGGCAAGTGGAAATTGGAAATTCCCGACAACGGAGGGGTCGTGGCTAGATATACGGGACCAAAACATAAACTTTGCAGAGCTGAAGGAGTTGCGATTTGTGGGCTTGCAAAGTGTCCGGTAATTCGAAAAAACGCCGGACCTCCCGGCCAGCATGGCCAAAAAAGAAGACGCAAACAATCCGACTATGGCATTCAACTTCGTGAGAAACAAAAAGTTAAAAGAATGTACGGTGTATTAGAAAAACAATTCAAGAAAACTTATGATAAGGCATCACGCACAAAAGCTGCTACTGGTGAAGCACTTCTGCAAATGCTAGAAATTCGCCTGGACAATGTAGTCTACAGACTTAACTTAGCAGAAACTCGCCCACAAGCGAGACAATTAGTTTCTCACGGTCATGTTTTGGTTGCGGGTAAAAAAGTGACTATTCCTTCTTATAGTGTTAAAATAGGCGACATTATTTCTCTTTCGCAAAAGGCTTCGAACTTAAATTTTGTCAAAAAAATATCAGAGGATAAAAATAGGCAAATTCCACAATGGCTTGAGAAAAAGGCTATTGTTGGTAAAGTTAAGGCAAAACCAAAAAGAGAAGATATTGATATCGATGTTAATGAAAGATTAATTGTGGAACATTACTCAAGATAAAAGGGAGGTGAAAAAATATGCTTGATTTATCTCAAATTGCAGTCTCAACGGAAAAAGAAACACAAGACTTTGGAAAATTCGTCATTGAACCCTTAGATCAGGGCTACGGACACACTATTGGAAATTCTCTAAGAAGAGTACTTTTAACTTCTCTCCCTGGAGCGGCGATAACTCAAGTTAAAATTTCAGGCGTCAGACATCAATTCACAGCTATGTCAGGGATGTCCGAAGACATTGTTGAATTTATTCTAAATCTTAAAAAAGTAAGACTTACGGTTCCATCAGACAAGCCAGTAAAACTTTCACTAGAAGCTAAGGGGCCAAAGGAATTAAAAGCGAAAGACATTTCAAAGACCTCTGGCGTTGAAATTATTAATAAAGATTTAACGCTGGCTCACCTTGCCGATTCTAAGTCAAAACTCGCGGCTTCACTGATTGCAGAAAATGGAACCGGTTATTCTCTAGCAAATGATAGGAAAACAGGAGAAATTGGAGTTATTCCTATTGACGCCAACTTTTCTCCAGTAACTAAAGTAAATTATCAAGTTGAAACGACACGTGTGGGAAGAGTTACAAATTTCGATAAGTTAACTCTTGAAATAACCACAGACGGTACCATGAAACCATCCGAAGTATTAAAACAAGCGGCCAAAATATTAGTAGATCATTTTGTGATTATTCATGAGCCGAAAACCAATGCAAAAAAGCAAAAGGTAAAAGAAGATTCAGACTCAGTCAAATTAACTGAGGAGGTTTTAAATACTTCGCTTGAGGAGCTAGATCTGCCAGTGAGACTCACAAATAGTTTAAGAACTGGAAAAATAGATACAGTAGGTGACTTTTTGGAAAGAGACAAGAAAGATATTATGAAAATGAAAAACATGGGTCCAAAATCGATATCTCTTGTTGAAGAAAAACTTTCTAAAAGGGGAATTAAGTCTAAGTGAGACACGCTGTTTTTGGTCAAAAATTATCGAGAGACACTAAGGCGCGAAAAGCGCTTCTTAATAACCTGGCAAGTTCGCTAATTATTCATGGTCATTTGAGAACTACATTAGCTAAAGCAAAATTTTCTCAAGGATACATAGAAAAATTAGTGTCTCAGGCAAAGAAAAATAGACTTAATCGATATCGAATCCTAGCATCCAAACTAAATCACCATGCGTTTATTAAACTGATCAACGAAGTTGGGCCAGGGTTCGAAAATAGAAAAGGTGGTTATACGCGTGTTCTAAAAATTCCTGCACGGCGAGGAGATGCCGCCCAAATGGCGAAACTGGAATTCTTAGAATGGGATAAAACTAAAGCAAAAACACCGAAACAGACAACGAAGAAAGCAAATACAAAAACAAAATCGGTTAAGGAAACAAAAACCACGGCAAAACCACAACCTAATGAGAAAAAAGTTTTAAATACAAAAGAAACAAAAAATGAAAAACGTAAAACCTAAAGATATAAAAAGAGGGTGGCATTTAATTGATGCAAACAATCAAATACTCGGGAGGCTCTCTTCAGGAGTAGCCACACACCTTATGGGAAAAAATAAAAACTATTACGTATCTCATCTGGATACGGGTGATTTTGTAGTAGTAATAAACGCAGAGAAGGTAAAACTTTCCGGTAAAAAAGAAAGTCAAAAAAAGTATTATCGTCATTCAGGTTATCCGGGAGGTTTATATGTTAAAACTGCGGCTCAGACAAGAAGCAGTAAGCCCGAATTTTTAGTAAGACATGCTGTTCGCGGTATGCTTCCCAAGACTACACTAGGGAAACAAATGCTAAAAAAACTTTATGTTTATACTGGTTCACAGCACAAACATAATGACAAATTCACAGGCAATGGATAAAGATAGTAAAAACTCAGAAAAACCAGAAAGCAAAGAAAGCAAAAACTTTATTAGCGCACAGGGCAGACGCAAGGAAGCAACAGCCAGAATAAGACTTATCGCTGGTAAGGGGCAAACGTTGGTAAACGAAAAGCCTATTAGTGAATATTTCCCAGGAGAAGTCTCAAGAAGCGAGTATTTAAAACCATTCTTACTTACCCAAACCGAAGATAAGTACTACGCTACAATTAAAGTCACCGGATCTGGAAGTAAAGGGCAACTAGGAGCAGTAATTCACGGGATTTCAAGGGCACTTAATAATGCAGATGAAAAGAAATTTCGACCAATACTTAAAAAAGCTGGACTTCTAACTCGAGATTCTCGCATTAAAGAACGCCGAAAATACGGAAAAGCCCAAAAAGCAAGAAAGGGCAAGCAGAGCCCTAAGCGATAGCGCAGTCCCTCAGAGATAAAATTAGTTAGAAAAGCTTCCTTCTAGAATGTGGGTTTCGGGGTTATTATCAAGTCCCAAACTTTCTGTTTCCTCTGTTATCACAACGTCATTATAATCTGAGTAATCTGTTTCACTATTAAATAAAAGGGCAAAATCTCCCTCATCCCCTCTTTTTAGTTTTCCAGTAGAAATAAATGTTAGAGTGGGTTCTTTTTTTACAAGCCAGCCCTCATAAAATTTCCCTTCAGACGGATCGTCGAGTTGGGCTATTACTAAGTGAACGAAATTCGTTCCGTTAAAGGTTCTATTTGCTGTTCCGGTTCCCGTATATCCACCCACAACTGTAAGTTCTATTGTTTCAACGTTTTCTTCTGAGGTTGCATTAGGCTTAAGTATTTCAGTTTGGTCTTGAGATTCTTGATTTGGTTCAGTACTAGGTTTATTTTGGGACAAAAAATACAAAACTGCAGCGACAACTATTACTGCAACTACCCCACCAACAAGATAAGAATTTTTCATTAGTATTTAGATATTAGCCTCAAGTAGAATTTTTGTCAATTTTTGGTCGGGCCGCTCATATAATATGAGCAAGCCTCGACTCTGAATTTATATCAGAAGAAGGTCAAAGTGAAAATTCAGAGTCGGGGTGGCCGGACTCGAACCGACGACTTCCAGACCCCCAGCCTGGCGTTCTAGCCAACTGAACTACACCCCGAAAGACTGAAATATTTTATCACTACTTGTATTTTAATAGAAACTGTAGTAAAAATATGCTACTTCTGCTCGAACGATAATCGCATGGCTACAGACGCGAAGAAACAGGCAATCGAAACTGCAATTTCCCAAATAGAAAAAGCATATGGTAAAGGTTCTATCATGAAGATGGGGGAAAGTATTGGCAATAAGTTCGAAGTCGCAGTTATACCAACTGGTATTATTCCGGTGGACCTAGCTTTAGGAACAGGTGGTTTGCCAAGGGGAAGAGTTGTAGAAATATTCGGGCCAGAAGCATCTGGAAAAACAACTTTAACCCTGTCAGTAATTGCTCAAGCACAAAAAAACGATGGAAAAGCCGCATTAATAGATGCAGAACACGCACTAGATCCTGCTTGGGCGCAAAAAGTTGGCGTAAATCTTGACGACTTATTAATTTCTCAACCAGATACCGGCGAACAAGCGCTGGAAATTACCGAAACCTTAATTAGATCTGGAGCGATTGATGTAGTGGTTATTGATTCGGTTGCAGCTCTTGTACCCCGCGCGGAAATCGAAGGTGATATGGGAGATAGCATGATTGGTGTTCAAGCCCGACTTATGTCTCAAGCTCTAAGAAAATTAACAGGCGTAATCTCTAAATCAAAAACGGTTGTCGTCTTTACTAATCAGCTTCGCGAAAAGATAGGTATTATGTTCGGTAATCCAGAAACTACTCCCGGTGGCCGTGCTCTCAAATTCTATTCTTCAATCCGCTTAGATATTAGAAAGATAGACAATATTAAAGAAGGAGATAAAGTAATCGGATCTCGTCATAGAGTAAAAGTAGTAAAAAATAAGGTAGCGCCACCATTCAGGCTCGCTGAATTCGATATTATGGGAGAAGAAGGGGTATCGAAGGAAGGAGGCCTTATAGACGTTGCCTTAGATCTAGGTCTTATTACCAAATCTGGATCATTTTTTAGATTAGGGGCAAAATTAATAGGTCAAGGGAGAGAAAGCGCAAAAGCTTACTTCGAAGAGCACAAAAAAGAATATAGTCACTTAGAAAAAGATATTTGGGCGAAAGTTAAAAAAGGTATGCCAACCAAGGCGGCAAAAGTAACCAACAGCGAATCAGATAGTGATGAAATCCTTGAAGAAATAGCTGCGGTCTAAAAAGTGCCCAAAGTAACCTCTGTCGAACCCCAAAAGAAAAAAAAAGAGCGCTTCAATGTTTATATAGACGGAAGATTTGCATTTGGAGCGAATTTAGAGACAATTCTAAAATACCAAATAAAATCCGCAAAAGTATTTTCCGAAGAACAGCTCAGCCAAATCATAAGAAAAGAAGAAATTTCAAAACTTTTCGACGCTACACTCAAATTCTTATCATATAGGCCAAGAAGCCAGAAAGAAGTGGAAGATTATTTAATTGGAAAAATATCTAAAAAAGAAAATATTAAATTCTCTCAAGCGAAAGAAAGTAATCTTATTGCAGAAGTTGTAAGCAAACTTAAAAATTATAAATATTTAAATGATATTGAGTTTTCCAAGTGGTGGATTAACTCCAGAACTAGATCAAGTCCAAGAGGTAAAATGATATTAAAATCAGAACTTTTTCAAAAAGGTATTGATAGAGAAATTATAGACGACTTAATTAACAATATTAAGAATCAAAAACCTCTAGCTTTGAAGGCAATTGGAAAGAAACTCCCGCGGTGGCAAAAACTATCTAATCTCGAGTTCAAAAAAAAAGTTTACAGTTTTCTCATCAGTCGCGGTTTTGATTTTGATACAATCAAAGAAGTAGTTGCACAAATAGAAAAAAAAGGCTAAAATCGTGAGTGCTGAAAGTAGCCGATTTAGAGAAAGCGACTATTGAAATTATATGAGAAGTTTCACTTTTAAACTCTCAAAAAGAACAAACTTTCCGTTCGTTTAAAACGGTCTTCTTTTCGTATTTTTTTCAGCAACAAATTAATATGGGAATATTTGATTCTAAACCTTCTCAAAATCCGACGAGCAGAGCAATCCATAAACAACCTAAGAAAATAGTGGTTTCTGTAGGAAATGACAAAGGTTATCCGGCTTCTCCTGCAGTGAAAGATGCTCGCGAGATAATTCAAGATGCTCGTGATGAAGCGTTTCGTATAAAAAAAGCTGCTGAAGAAGAAACTAGGAAAATTCGTCAAGAAATATTAGATTTGGAAAATAGAGTTGCTCAGAAAGAAACATCGCTAGAGTCTAAGCTTTCACAAATTACTAAGCTTGAAAGACAAGTCGAATCTGGCCGTAAAACACTAGAGAAAAGAGAGCAGGAAATCACCAAAACTAGAAGTGAGTTGGTCGATAAATTATCTAAAGTTTCATCTTTAACTCGTGAAGAAGCCAGAAAATTAATACTATCTAACTTGGAAGAAGAATTAAAAGGTGAAGTCGCAAAGCGTATTAAAGAAGCAGAAGAAAAAATAAAAGCTGAAGCAAGTGAAAAAGCGAAAGAAATATTAGTTAATAGTATGATGGCAGGTAGTACGGATTGGGCAGCTGAGTATACAGTTTCCACTGTAAAACTCGAGTCAGATGAAATAAAAGGTCGAATCATTGGTAAAGAGGGTCGCAACATTAGAGCGTTTGAACTTGCCACCGGGGTCGATGTTGAACTCGAAAGTGACGTTGCAGGGGAAGTACGACTTTCATCTTTTGATCCTATAAGACGAGAGATTGCCAGAATGGCACTGGAGTGGCTAGTAAAAGATGCCAGAATTCAACCTTCAAGGATAGAACAACTCGTCGAAAAGGCAAGATCTCAAGTTGGAAAAGACATGTCAGATGCCGGCAGGAAAGCGGCAAGTGAAGTTGGTTTATATAACATTTCCCAGCAAGCTTTAGATACCTTAGGACGCCTTAAATTTCGATATTCTTATGGACAAAATCAATTGATAGCTTCAATTGAAACCGCTAGAATTGCTAAAAAAATTGCGGAGGAAATAGGTGCTGATTATCAAGTAACTACTATGGGAGGTCTTTACCATGATATCGGTAAAACCGAAATGGAAAAGGAAGGAACCCACGTTCAGCTAGGAGTCGAACTTGCCAAGAAATGGAATTTCCCTCAAGAAGTTATTGATTGCATTGCCCAGCACCATGAGGATGAACCCTTTTCGCGGGTAGAATCAATAATTGTTCATATAGCAGATAGCGTTTCCGGCGCTCGCCCCGGGGCTCGCCATGAAGCTGTTGAAGATTACATTAGAAGACTTACCGATATCGAAAAAGTTGCTACATCTTTCAAAGGTGTTGATAAAGCCTACGCGATTCAGGCTGGACGCGAGATCAGAGTTATTGTTGAACCTCAAACAGTTGATGATGAAGCAACCGTCAAACTTTCTCACGAGATAAAACAAAAACTAGAAGATGAATTAACTTACCCAGGGCAGATTACTGTTACAGTAATTCGTGAATTTAGAGCAGTCGATATTGCCAAATAAAAACTTCGAGAGTATAATTCCTGAGATATGACTAAGAAAGAACTAGTTGAGAAGGTAGCCAAAAAGGTCGGTCTTACCAAAAGAACTTCAGAAAATACAGTCAATGCGGTTTTTGGCATTATCCGTGATTCAATGATGAAGGGCGACAAAGTAGTAGTAACCGGCTTCGGAACTTTTAAAGTTAGAAAGAGAACTAGCCGAGTGGGTCGTAATCCTCAAACCGGATCAGCTATAACCATTAATTCTCACAAACTCCCAGGTTTTACCGCAGGCAAAACGCTTCGAAGAATTATCAAGTAATTTTATATTCGCTCGCAGAACACCCCGCCAAAAATTGAATATTTGGGCGGGGATGAATGCGAAAGCGAATACATACTTGCGAGGACTAAGGTATCTGCTCGCTCATGTAAACTTGAAGGAGAATACCGAGGACTCTTAGTCCTCGGAAGTTTATAATATAATATTATAAGGAAGCAAACTAAGCAGCTTTTTCCCTTGATTTCTGTTTTCTGATGCGTTCAGCTCTAAGCGAGGAGCCAAATGCTGAATGTTCTGCTCGTAATGAACTTACATCAATAATACTAGCGTTTCGATTAGAAACACTTTCATCTTCTGCTAAATGGTCTGCAATATGAAGTGAAGGCTTAGTTTCGTCTCCTAAAACTGGGTCAAAATTAATTCTACGACGATCTCTTATAAATTCTTCAAGATCAACCAGCTGCCGATTAATACTTGGCTCGTTTTGGTCTTCAGAGGTTTGCTCCTGTAATGTTTCAAAATCTTTATTCATTAAAATTACCCGCCTAATAACATTATACTCGGCGGGATCCTTTTCTAACCCGCAATATACGACTATTTAACAGAGAAGTCAACCAAAAGTTCGAGTAAGCATGTTAACATAAATATATGCATCGCGATCCATTTTTTGTACATCAGAAAAAAAGTTTCGGATACGCGATTGAAGGTATAATTTTTTCTTTTAAAAAAGGAATCCATTTTAAAATCCATGTAGTTGCTGCAATTATTGTTGCCATCTTGGGATTTATTTATTCAATTAGCTCAGTCGAATGGCTTATTTTGATATTAATTTCATCAGGTGTTATCAGTGCCGAGGCTATAAACACCGCTATTGAAGAAACCGGCAATGTCCTGCATCCAGAACATCATCCGAGGGTTAAACTCGCTAAACATTGTGCTGCCGGTGGTGTACTAATTTTGTCGGTTGCAGCTATTGTCATCGGGTTAATTATCTTTGCTCCGAAAATTTTAAATTAGATTATTGCTTGTGCTAAAATTTTATGCATCCGTGAAACCTAGTTTCTATATTAAAACCTTCGGTTGTCAGCAAAATATGGCCGACAGTCAAAGAATCGCAAGCTATTATTTAGCAAGAGGCTACAAAAAATCCAATTCAAGCAAATCCGCTAGCGAAATAGTAATCAATACCTGCATGATTCGCCAAAGTGCCGAAGACAGAGTTACGGGATTAGTTAAAAATGTTACAGCCAGCAGAAGACCCAAACCCAAAATCGTTATTACAGGCTGCATGGTTGGGATGGCAGCCAGAGATGAAACCGGCAAATATCTAAAAGCTCTTAAAAAAAGAATGCCTGAAGTAGATGAATTTTTGCCTCTTGCGGAAGTCGGTTTCGACTACCCGGCGCTCAGAAGTGACGTTGAGCATGCTTGGGTGCCGATTTCCAATGGTTGCAATAATTTCTGCACATTTTGCGTTGTACCCTTTACTCGTGGCAGAGAAGTATCGCGCTCATTCAATGATATTTTAGATGAAATTAAAGAACAAACTGCTAAAGGTTGCGGGGAAGTAACTTTGCTTGGGCAAAACGTTAATTCATACGGAGCAGATCTGGTTAAAAACAATTCAAAAGGGTTTAAGCTCCCTTCAGGCCGTGTAGTGAAACCAATCATTGTTAAGCATTTAGGTCGTTTTCGAATCCCCACACTTTTTCCGTATCTTTTAGAAGAAGTTTGTAAAATAAAAGCTTGCCCCTCGAAGTCCAGCATTGCGGGACGAAGTGGGGGGCTTAATAAAGTAAAGTTTATATCATCTAACCCCTGGGATTTTTCGGACAAATTAATTGAAGTTATTGCCAAAAATCCAAAAATTGACAGAAATATTCATCTTGCTGTGCAATCTGGGGACGACCAAATTCTAAAACGTATGAACCGCTGGTACACAGGGAAAGAATATTTAAAATTGGTAGAAAAAATTAAGAATAAAATTAAGGATGCTCAAATTTCTACCGACATAATTGTCGGTTTCCCGGGAGAAACAAAAAAGCAATTCGCAAATACTGTGAAGTTAGCTAAAGATGCAAATTTTGCGTATGCGTATGTGGCAAAATATTCCGAGCGTCCTAACACGGCAGCATCAAAAGCTTTTCCAGATAATGTTCCGTACAGAGAAAAAGAAAAAAGATTTCATATTCTCAACAACCTAATTAATCAAAAGGGAAATCCGCGAACAGCTGTTCACTAGCTATCTCCAGGTTCTCAGCCACATAAATCTATCTATTGAACTTACTTCAATTGGCCAACCCGTGCTTATTGGAAAGAAATATAAAAATGCGATGGCAATTACGGCCATCAAAAAAATTGCCACGAATTTAAATTTGCTATGATAAATATCACGAAATTCATATCCAAGCACTATAGCTAAGAACGGAATAGACGGTAAATAATGGTATAAAAATAAAAGTCTTGGTGTAAATATCCAAGGTAACCAAAATATAAAGTATCCAAGTAGGATCAACAAAATTTTCATGCTTCTTCTTTGGACAAACTTACCCACAACATAAGAAGTTGCAACTATTCCCAGCCAAAATACAATTGGATTTCCAAGTGCGTAGATATAACCGGCGTTTTCACTGCCATAGCCTTCGTACGAAAAATATACGCCTCTGATATTCAGAACCCAAGGGCACCATGATTTTTCAGTATCTAAACCGTTAGGAGTGCAAAACAGTGCAGTTGTTCCGTAAGAATGTGAAAGATCACTTCTATTTTGATACCACCAAATTTGCTGATGAAGACCAATAAATTCATCAATGCTTCGACCTTGCAAGAAATACTGACTATAAGAGCCAAAATACATAAGTGTGGGGATAATTATCAAAAGAAGTGGTTTAAAATTTAACCTTTTTTCCCGAAAGTCGCAGAGCATAACAAATCCAAAGACTACGGCAATTGCGTAAAGACCTGGCCATTTAGTGGCTACTGCAAAGCCCAAAAAAATAGCGGTTAACAATAAATTTTTGGTGCTCCGCTTAAGAGTATATAGATACGCAAATACAAACGAACAAACGACGAAAAACGTTAAGAAAATATCATTCATAGTAATTCTACTCATCACTAGGGTGAGATTTTCAAAAGCAATAACCAGCGCAGCGAACACAGCAACGGTTGATCCAAAAAGCAAGAAAGCCAATATAAATGTTGCAGGAACAAGTGCTGTGCCGAAAATTACGCTGGGTAGTCTCCAGGCAAATGGTTTGTCACCGATAATTTTAATAGATGCTGCTTGTATTAACTTGGCAAGTGGTGGATGAAGCCAATCATAAGCAGTTCCTTCTTCAGGGGGTGGAGAAAATGGGTCGTAAGCTGCCGGTTCGTTGTTTGCATATGCCCTTGCGGTTACAACATGATAAACTTCATCAAAATAGTAATGGTCTGGTTCGCCAATTCTGAAAAGTCTTATAGCTAGTGAAAATAATGTGAGTAATATAATGAAGATTACCAACTTTTTGGGCATGTCTAATTAATTTTATCTTTATTAAGTTCCCAAATTCCATATGCGACTTCTCCGTTTGGATACTTAATATGCTGAAGCAATTTTGTTCCTTGTATATGCTTATTAGTTACATACAAGCTTTTTTCATTTTTACTTGATAGACTGGAAAAATCTGCTTCGAAGACATATTTACCTATCGTATTCCTGTCTAACGCTTTTTGGTACAACCCAGGATCAATTTTTAGATACCAAAGTATTGCAATATTTCTCAAACCACTATCAAAATAAACTCTATCGTAATCACTCTCAAGACGCGCAACTATTAAAGATACTTCCTTTGCGTCAACCTGCCAATCCCAACCAGCGTCAATTGCATACTTATTATGGTATATATTTACGAATTTAAGGGCAGATATTGCAAGAGCAAAAACATAAACAGAAATTATTAGTTTCTTAAAGGTTTTATTATCTGATTTAGAGACTAAAACTCCTAATCCTAACGCAGATATAAAAATTGTAGAAGGTAAAGAAAAAAATCCTCTAAGAGAGTGAGGGCTTAAAGTAGAAATTGCTGGCGGAATTGAAGCCATTAAAAAAAGAATTAATATAAAAATATACTCTTTTGATCTTTTGATAAACATTACTATCAATCCAATCACAAAAAATGGGAGCTCAGTCAAATAGAGTAAGCTCATTCTATGTTCAGTAAGATGAGCGATGGTGGGATCTCCAGTTCCAAAAAGATAAAATGGCGAAACATTTTTCCAGAAATTTGATATGAACTGCAACACAATCGGTCTCTCGAGCGGTTGGTAAAAAATTGAAACTTGTTTCGCTCTCACCAATCCTTCTGCCGATAAAGCAAAAAATAAGAAGGGGAGTGATAGTAAAAAGCCAATTAACAGTGCTGTTGCCCAAGTCAGTATATGGAATTTTCGGCAGTAGAGCGTCAGCAGAGTAGCTAAAGTAATTGGCGTCACAATCCTTGCAGCGTTATAGCTATAAAAAGTTAAAACAAAGCTTACTATCGAGAAAACAATTAAGTTTTTTGATTTTTGATTTGCAGCCTTAAAAAATAAAAATAATGCTAGTACAAAAAAGAATAATCCGCTACTCGCTTCAAACCCAGGCCTGGTAAATTGAAAGTGCCATGGAGAAACTGCTAAAAGAAAAGTACCAATAATGGCGACCTCATCTTTATATTTTACATATCGCTTATCTGTCAAAAGTTCTCTAACAAAAAAAAATAACAAAGGAATCGTTAAAACCCCGAATATAACTGATGGTAGCCGAACGGATAAATCGCTTGGTCCTAAAATTAACTGCGCTAGTACAACTGAATATATATATATTGGTAATTTGTATTCCCCAAAAGCTTCAAAAAATAAAGGCATAAAGCGTCCATGCTCATCTCTTCCAGTTTCGACGATGGAATACGCGTTGTATCCAATTGACGTTTCATCAATATACAAGCCTGCAGGACTATCTGTCATTTTGTAAAATCTAATTGTGAACCCAACTAGAGTGATGATCATTAAAATTATCAAACGCTTTTTTATAGGCATAAGTGGAAATTGTTAATTTTTGACTTTAAGGACTTGGTATTTTTGATTCAGATATACTTCTGTTAGCAATGACGGGAAAGAAGGAGCGTAAGAATTATTGGGAAAAACAACATATGAAATTGAAACTGCAAGATTATTAATATTTGAGAAATCTCCCGAAAGTAACTTAGTATTTTCAATTTCTCTCTTCGAATAATCAATGCCATGAACCCAGAGATGCCCCGGGTAACCAATATAACTTATCCTGCCAGTGAGACCCGGAATAGGGTGATTCGGTCTCGGGTCAATAATAAATACGTCGTCAATTGATGTATTAGTATTTGCCCAATCTGCAAGAGCAATATCGTCTTGATCATAAATCACAAATTTATTTTTAAATTGGAGAGTAATCGAAAGAATTCCGCTTAAGGAAGAAAATAAAATTAGCAATGAAATAATTATTTTAAATAAGAAATTTTTATTGAAAAAATTAGAAAGATAAATTGCAGTAAGGACAGAGAAAAACAAAAATGACCAAGTTAAAAGTTTTATATTGTCCCATTCCCAAGGTTGGAAAATAATAATATTAGAAATCAAGAAAGCAATATAAGCCGGAATAAAATAAATCCTTTTCTCCTTTGCGATTGTTAAAAATCCCAATATAGAAAGTGGAATAATCAAGAATGAATTTTTAAACCAAAAAACTATTAAATTTTCGCCCCCATTTTGCCAACCAGACTCAAACCTAAGAAAGCTCATTGGGTTTAAATTCAGCAAAAATAGAATAATAAAAGGTAAAGCAGCGAATAGTGCAACAAGTGCAGAGAATATCAAATCCCTAATTATCTTATAAGATCTTGTTTTAATTATTTGCCATGTTCCGATAGTTAAAAAAAAGATTACGAAGTAAATAAAAGTATGGGTGTGCCAAAATGGCAATATTCCGAGCAATAAACCGCTAAGCAAAATAAATCTTAATTTAAAAGATTCCATATACTCAGCTGAAAACAGAAAAATCATTAACCCAATTACGAGTCCCGGCAATAAACTTCTTTCCGGAAGAATTAATCCAGTAACAATATTATGAAGATGTAAATTAAAATCTGGATTATTCGTGTAATCTTTTGTTAAGTTTCCCAGTACATTAAAATTACCGTTTACTGCTAAATCAGATATGTAAAAAAAAGCTCCTATGCCCCAACCAAGAAGTAAAAGTATTAGCGCAGTTGCATAGCTTCTATCATCGGAAAACTTGCGTACAATTTGGTAAATAAGACTCAACACTGCGATTAAAAAAATTACCTGAGGAAAAACAAATGATAAATTGAAGCTGGTTTGGAATTTTCTGAGTGTTGCAGAAAGTAAGTCGTTAGCAAAGGGATACACTAAGGTTTTCCCGGCAAAAAGGGGGGTGGTTGGCGGAAACTCCCCTGTTGCTAGCCTGGAAGTATAAGCAGCGTGAAGCGCAGAGTCGCCATATAATCCACCTCCTCCTGACTCAATACCAAAAGCACTTGATTTCAAAGTCTGGCTAAACATTAAATATGAAATACTTATGAATACAACTAGAGAGCTAACAATAAATATTCTTGAAATACCAAAGAAATTAATTTTTGTTGGAAATTTGATATGAGATAATACTGAGAGGATTCCGCAAATCAGTAAAGAAAGTATTATTGCAAGTAAATCTAACCCTAGCAAGAAAGACAAGTAAAGACTCATAGATGTAAAAACTATCAGTCCGAGTGATGGAGCGACTAATAATTTTAAGTAAAACGGGATTTTTTTGGGGAAAATACCAATAAACCCAATTCCTAAAACTGAAATCATTATTAACAGAATCATTGTTCTAAAATTAAACTCATATGGAGGCGACTAAAAACTTCGTATTAAAATATATAATCCCATGATTCTATCCTTAATATTTTTTCTTGCATCTTTACTGACCGGTTTTGCTGTTCATGATCTGTTACAACTAAATCTAAAATCACTTTTTCGCTACCCATTTTCACTAGTTATAGGTACATTATTAATCACGCTGATTACTTTTTTAGCGTCCTTATTTCTTGGGTTAAATTCTTTTGTAGTTATCCTTATTATATTCTTATTCCTTACCGCTTCCACTTTTGTTATGTTTCAACGATTAGATGCATTTTCAATTTCTGAAAAAATAATTTCCAAATCTAACACCATTCCAATCATCGGTTTGGCGTTTCTATTTGCGGTTGTATTTCTACTGTTTTCCAAATCTATTTTCCAAAACACATCAGGAATAATAGCTGGAAACCGCTTAGTTTGGACAGATTGGCCAGTTCATTTAGCAATAACTAACTCTTTTGTAAAAGGCGATAATTTCCCGCCGCAAAATCCGCAATTTGCCGGAGAAAATTTAGCATATCCGTTTTTTTCGGATTTTCTATCAAGTATCCTTATAGTCTTAGGATCAAGTTTAAGTCTTTCTTATATATTGCCGGGAATTATTTTAACAACTTCATCAATCTTACTTTTGTATTATTTAGGAACTGTACTTGTTAAGAGTAAGAATATTGCGATTCTAGGTGTGTTAATTGCCCTGTTTTGGGGAGGAATCGGATTCGTATACTTTTTCCAAGAACTGCAAACATCTGGCAATTTATTATCAACTCTCATATATCCCGCTAAAGAATATACTTTTTATGAAGGAAAGAATTTATGGTTTTTCTCTTTTTTATACTCAGAAATATTGCCTCAAAGATCATTTTTGTTTGGTTTACCCATATTTCTAATTAGTCTCATATTAATGATCCAGGGACTAGAAAAAAGCAAAAAAAATTATCTGCTTGTTTCCGGACTGTTGGTAAGTATTTTGCCTTTTTTCCATACTCACTCGTATTTAAGTATTATTTTATTTTGTGCTGCTTATCTTCCTCTCTATTTTATTAATTATCTAAAAAGCGCTGGTTCTGCAGCTTCTTTGAAGAAATTAGAAGAAGTATTGCTCTATCTTTTAATTCCAATCGCTGGTCTGGGGCTAATTCAACTGCCACTTTTCTCATCACTGAATCTTGGGCAAACCGTTGGCATAAACTGGGGTTGGATGAAAAGAGACGAAAACTTCTTAACTTTTTGGTTCAAAAATACGGGTTTTTTCTGGCCATTGTTACTTTTCGCTATATTCAAAGTTAAAGTCCACAAAACAATTAAAAACATTGCATTAGCATCGATAATACTATTTGTACTGCCGAATTTTATAAGGTTTGCTCCATGGCCATACGACAATCTAAAAATTTTTACATACTGGTATTTAATAGGAGCATTTTTTGTAGCCAGCTCGATTTATATGATTTTCAAAAGAGGTTTACTGGGAAAAATTATTGCAACTTTACTGTTTATATCCCTTATTACTGCCGGTTTATTAGAGGTTTCCCGTATAGTAGCAAGTAATCACCCCAATATCCAACTATGGACGCAAGAAGACATAGAACTTGCAAACATGATTGACAATAATACAGAGCCGCAGTCGGTTATCTTAACAGCAGCAGTTCATAATCACCCCGCTACTACTTTAGCAGGAAGAAAAGTAGTATTAGGTTTTTCTGGGAATGCATGGTCATGGGGTTATTCTGATTGGCAAGTGCGAGAAATAGATGTGAGGAATATTCTACAAGCCAACCCGAACACTATAGAAGCATTATTGAACAAATATAAAATTGACTATGTGTTAATTAGTTCTTGGGAAAGAAATTTTGAATCGCAATTAAACCAAGAGTATTTTCAAAAGAATTATGAATTGGTTATTGGTAGCAACGATTTTAAGCTGTATAAAATTCAGTGAAAGTATTAATAATTTACGGGCCAACAGTAAGTGGTAAAACAGATTTAGCCCTTCAACTCGCACGCAAGTTTCAGGGTGAGCTGATATCAGCTGATTCCCGCCAGGTTTACAAACGTTTAGATATTGGCACGGGTAAGGTAGGCTTTGACTCAAAAGTCGAAAAGCATCGAAATTATTGGACAGTTGATGGGGTTAAAATATACGGATTTGATTTAGCAAATCCGGGTAGGCAATTTACAGCCGCTGATTTTATTAAGTTTGCATCTACTTCACTGATTCGAATCGATGCAGTAAATAAACTGCCGATTATAGTTGGTGGGACAGGGTTTTATATTAAGGCTTTGATTGATGGCATCGATACTTTAGGTATCCCACAAGACGAAAAACTTCGCAAAAAATTAGAAAAATTATCAACTCTCGATTTATATCAAAAACTCTTAAAACTTGAACAAAGTCGTGCAAAAAAGATGAATCGATCCGACAGTCAAAATCCCCGTCGTTTAATCCGCGCAATAGAAGTCGCTTCCTCCAAGTTAACCATCCCACCATCCCACTATCCCACTATCCCACCATCTAACCGTCTACTTATCAGCCTAACAGCCCCCAATGATTTTTTATATAAAAGAGCAGACAGGTGGTTAGACATCAGACTTAAAAAGGGTATGATAGAGGAAGTTAAAAATCTCAGGAGTCGCGTTAGCGACAGTTGGTTAATAAATTTAGGTTTGGAATATAGATGGTTAACAAAATATCTTAAAGGAGAATTAACGAAATCTAATGCCATCGATAGGCTGAAAGGCGATATTCACAGTTTAATACGCCGGCAAAAAACTTATTTCAATCAACTGGAGAAAATAAACCTATTCGACATTTCTAACGAGGGATGGCGCAAACAATTAGAAAAAAAAGTCCACACTTGGTACAATCAATAAAATGGCAGAAGCGAAAGCTCCTCTAAAGATAGAAATTTCGCACAGGACAGTAATTTTTACATCTGTTTTTATACTAGGAGCGTGGTTTTTATTTATTATTAAGGAAATAATAATAGTCGTATTTTTGTCTATTATTTTACTTTCTGCACTTTTAAAACCAGTTGATTGGTTGACAAAGCGAAAGATTCCCAGATTCCTATCTGTAACAATAATTTACATATTTACATTGACATTATTTTTTACAGGAGTTGGTTTTCTTATTCCGCCTGTTGTTAAACAATCAAATGAATTTATATCAAAATTACCGCAAATAATTGCAACTATAAACGACTTTTTAATTTTTAACGAAATTCCAGTGGAAGATCTATCAAAAATCATTGCCAGACAGATTGAGCAAATTGCCGGTGATATTGTGAAAGTTAGTACAACTGTTTTTTCAAGGGTACTCTTAGTTCTTACAGTTTTTGTATTGGCATTCTATTTACTACTGGATTGGGATAAATTCGTAAGAATAATAGCTTCCCCATTTACCGGCAAGCAGGAGAAGAAAATAATTAACACAATAAGCGAAATTGAACACGGGCTTGGAAATTGGTTAAGAGGTCAGGTTGTACTGTCTATTATAGTGGGAATCTCAGTATATATTGGTTTAATATTGCTTGGGATTCCATTTGCTCTACCACTAGCAGTAATTGCAGGCTTTATGGAGATTATCCCGGTAATTGGTCCTACTGTTTCTGCTATTCCGGCAATACTCGTTGGGTTAACTATCAGCCCGCTACTTGGTTTAGCAGTTACCGCGCTTTATATAGTTATTCAACAAATCGAAAGTAACGTATTTGCCCCGCTTATTATGTCCAAAGCTGTTGGACTTTACCCGCCGGTAATAATAATTTCGTTGTTAATCGGCTTAACTGTTGCTGGAGTTACTGGGGCAATTTTGGCTGTCCCCTTCGTTGTTACCGGAAAAATCATAATAAAAGAACTTTTATCAGAAGATCAAAAGGAAGAACATTTCGAGGATTTATAAAAGACTTTTAGGAAGAGAGTAAGCCAGATTCTGTTCAGTCTCCGAAGCGCTCCGTCGCCAAAGCTTTGAAGCGTCGGTGACTTTACGCGAAGGAGGCTTAGCGATCATCTATCTCAAAGTGACGTATATTTCACTTTGCCTCGCCTGTTAGGCGAAATGCCTCTACTTTGGACCTACCGAAAGCTTGGTTATCAGCCCAATTCTGAGTTGCAGCAGGGAGGATTGCCTTTAGTCCACCGAAGTTCTGCTATGCAGAACGAAGGAGACCGTTTCACTTCGATCCGTATCTTTTGATTTAGGATCTAATCGTCACTGTGGCTCTCGGATTCTGTTAATTCAATATCCGTCCCCTTTCTCTTTCGATACTTGGGACACTAGCGTTTACACGTCGGAATTTTTAAATTCCGCACCCTGCGATCTGCTGTCTGGACTTTCCTCCCCTCGTCGCTTCGCTCCTCGGGATAAACCCAAAAGGCTTGCCCTGAGCGAACGAAGTGAGTCGAAGGGCGATCGCCCTTCTTCCTAAAAGCGCATAGTATTTTACCAAAAATTAGCCATATTTTCAAAAACCATTGACTTAACTAGCTAAAAGTGCCAATAATTGATTATGGCTAAAAAGAGGCTTTTTACGTCCAAGAGCAACCCTCTGTCCCAGATTATGATCGCAGGGGCAGTTTTAGTTATTCTGGTTGCAGTTATTCAGGCTGTAACACAAGTAGATATAACAAATATCGCCCCAACCCAGCTCTTTTTAGTAGCAGGTGTACTGGGCATACTTGGAGTCTACCTCAAGGACGAAAAATAATACGGGAGATATTGACATCACTAAGCTCGTGCTAATATAGTTAGCCAAAGCTATTCTTCTTGATGTCACTGCGAAAAAACAAAATCCCAATTGTGGTAATGATTGGCAGAGGTTCAAAGCTTCCAATAATAATAAAAGCCGCTAAATCTCCAAAAAGTAAATTTAACATCCAATTAGTAGTTAGCCACAAAAAAAAGTCTCCGGGTGTAGATATTGCTTTAAAAAATAATATCCCAGCAGCCTATTTAAATCTCTTCGATTGGTGCAGAAGAACAAAGAAGTCTCGAGCGCAGTATATGAAATATCTTGGATGGTTTATTTCGCAAAAAGTTTACAATCCTAAACTGGTGGTTTTTGCAGGTTGGGATTTGGTAATGGATAAAAACTTCTTCGATTTTTTTAAAGCAAAAACAGGTGATGGCTATAGTGCAATAAATTTACACCCAGCATTAATGAAAATAAAAACAGAAAAAACAATCGAATTACCTGACAAATCAAAAATTGAGGTAATAAAAGGAGAACAGGAAGATGTTTTAAAAGAGGTATTAAAGAGAAAACATACGTATTTTGGACCAAGTGTGCATTTCATGGTGCCAACGAAATTCGATACAGGTAAAGTAGTTGCGCGAGAATTTATTAAAGTCGGCAAAAGTAAAACAATCAAACAATTGCAAAAAAAATTGATACCGGTAGAGGATCGATTACTACTTAAATCAATATATAAAGTTATTTCCAAATATCTATGAATAAAACAGTCATAGTCATAGATGGCGGCGGACGAGGGGCTATCTTGGTAGAAACATACCTTAAAAGCAAAAAAGTAAAAAAAGTTATTGCAATTCCAGGCAACGATCTAATGGCTCTTAATAAGAATATAAAAGTCTTTACTAAATTAAAAACTACAGACAAAAAAGAAATTATTAAAATAGCCCAAGCAGAAAATGTGGATCTTGTAGATATCGCCCAAGACGATGCTATTGCGGCGGGGCTTACAGATGAACTAATAAAAAAAGGAATTAATAGTTTTGGGCCTACCAAAGCCGCGGGCCAAATTGAATGGGATAAAGCATGGGCCAGACGATTTATGAAACGATTAAAAATCCCAATTCCTAAGTACAAAGTTTGCAAATCTCAAAACGAGGGAATCGAATTTATCAGAAAGCAAAAAGACACAGAATGGTTTATTAAAGCGTCGGGACTGGCTGCCGGCAAAGGGGCTCTGTATGCCGAAGATAATAATGAAGCAATTACGAAAATCAAACGAATGAAAGATTTTGGTGAAGCAGGGAAAACTTATTTAATCGAAGAGTATTTAAATGGTGAAGAATTTTCATCTTTTGCTATTGTCAGCGGTAGAAAATTCGGAATTATCGGTCATGCCCAAGACCATAAAACGGTTTTTGATGGAAACAAAGGACCCAATACAGGAGGCATGGGATGTTCATCGCCGCCATTTGCTGTAAACAAAAAAGTTGAGAAACAAATTAATTCAATCTTTAAAAAAACTATAGATGGTTTAATTAAAATAGGTAGGCCATACAACGGAATTTTATATCTCGGGGGAATGATTCTAGGTAACAGTAAGGTTTCAGTTATCGAATTTAACTCTCGATGGGGTGATCCGGAAGCTCAGGTTTTAATTCCTGCTATTAAAAACGACTTTTATAATTTAATATCGAGTGCTTCAAGCGGCAAATTACAAAAAATTAAAAAAGACAATAAATATCGAGTGGTGGTGACAATCGCCTCAAAAGGCTATCCCGATGACTATAGCAAAGTTGTCGGCAAAGAAATAAAAGGGCTAGCGCATATGCTTCGTCATCCTGAGCGCAGCGAAGGATCTCCCAAAATCTTCGGCGCGGGGGTGATTGTCAAAAGTAAAAAGTTTATTGCGAGTGGCGGCCGTCTCTTTTATGTACTAGGAGAGGGTAAAAATGTTGCACTAGCCAGGGAAAAAGCCTATAATGCGCTATCTTCAATCTCTATTGGTGGTAACAACTTGCATTACAGAAAAGATATTGGCTATAGAGATTTAGAAAGACTAAAAAGGAGGTGAACTTATGTCTGGTGTAGAACAAGGCAAACCTAGCCCAAAGTTCGAGGGCCATGACGTGTCAATAAAGCCCCAACATGTAACACCTAATGTTCCAGAAACAGCGCATATGGTGGCAGTCGATTATTATCATGGCTCAGATGGAAAATTAAGACCTGAGCTTGTCGAAAAAATGGAACATATTAGCAAAGGGCGAAATTAATAATAGTTGAGATGATCCACACGATAAGAGTTATCTCTAAAAACGAAACAGATCCTAAGGGTCAAAATCTTCTTGCCGAAATAAAATCTACCTTAAATATTAATTCGATCAAAAAAATCCGCACAGCAAAAGTTTACCGTTTAGAGGGAATTTCTAAAAAAGATTTAAAAAAAATAATTGACTCAGCATTAGTTGAGAAAATTGATCAAAAATATTCAGTTGATGAGCCGATTTTCAACAGTTCCAGTAAAAATATCGAAGTTGCCTACAAATCGGGGGTAATGAATCCGGAGGTAGCGTCTATCTTAAAAACCACTGTCGATCTCAATATAAAACTTGCTGCTGCTGACTCCTCATTCGAATACGCATTTTTCGGCACATTATCTAAGGATCAACTGCAAAAAATTATTAACCGCCTTTTGGTCAACGAGACGGTTGAGCATATTGTTAGTAAAAAACCAAAAACCTTATTAATTTCCGGGAAAACTCCCAAGGTTCAGATCGTTCCAATCAGAAATCTTACTGACAGCCAGCTTTTAGATTTATCAACCAATCGCCTCTTTCTAAATCTGGAAGAAATGAAGGTGATTCAAAACTATTTCAAAAAAGAAAATAGAGACCCCTCAGATTGCGAAATAGAAGTGCTTGCCCAAACCTGGAGTGAACATTGCACCCATAAAACCTTCAAAGCCAATTTAACTATCGACGGCAAAAAGAAAAAACCACTATTTGAAAGGATAAAATCCACAGCTGGTAATAATAACAAAATTATTGTATCGGCATTCCATGACAATTCTGGGGTAATAGATTTTTACGATGGTTGGGCAATCAACGGTAAAGGCGAAACTCACAACAGCCCTTCTGCAATCGAACCATATGGGGGAGCCATGACTGGTTCCGGAGGGGTTTTTAGAGACATAGCTGCAACAGGCAAAGGCGCTAAAGTCATTTGCTCAACTGATATTTTCTGCTTCGCTCCGCCCGATTTGCCGAATAATAAAATCCCTCCAGGGTGTTTGCCACCTTTGTATTTGTTAAAAAAAGTAGTTGCCGGAGTTCGTGATTACGGCAATCGCGTCGGTATTCCCACCAATAATGGCTCTGTTCATTTTCATGAAGACTTCAGGGCAAAACCAACTGTTGCTGTTGGCTCTTATGGCCTAATTCCTAAAAAACACGCTAAGAAAAAAGCACCTAATGTTAACGATTTAATTATCACTATTGGCGGAGCAACAGGTAGAGACGGAATTCACGGAGCAACCTTTGCGTCCGGAGAGATGACTCATCAAACTGGTGAGGTTTTGGGGTCATCCGTCCAAATTGGTAATGCTATTGAAGAAAAAAGAATTCTTGACGTTGTGATTACTCTGAGAAATGAAAATTTAATTCGCGCAGTCACCGATTGCGGTGCTGGCGGTTATTCTTCTGCAATTGGTGAAATGGGTGAAACAGTTGGTGCAAAAGTGCAACTAGATAACGTACCGCTTAAATATACAGGTCTTGCCCCGTGGGAAATATTTCTTTCCGAATCGCAGGAACGCTTAATTTTAGCTATAGACTCTAAAAATATTAAGAAAGTCCAAAAAATATGTAAACTATACAATGTCCAAATATCAATTCTCGGAAAATTCGACGGTTCTAAAAAATTATCAGTTAGGTATAAAAACCAAATTGTTTGCGACATGCCAATGAAATTTATTCACGATGGTTTACCTCAAAGAAACATGATCGGCAAGTCTAGAAAAAACAAACTTTCTGAAAAACTTCCCAAACAGCCAAAAAATCTTTTATCAATCTGGCAAAAAATTCTTACACACCCGAATGTTGCTTCCAAAGAACCGATTGTTCGAATGTACGACCATAATGTACAGGGGACTTCAGCACTTCACCCATTTGGTGGCGAAAATTTAGATGCACCAAATGATGCCGTTGTACTTCGCCCAATACTAAACAAAAAATATGGATTCATAACAGCTCACGGTTTAAACCCGATTCTTAATAGAATCGACCCTTACTGGGGTAGCATTTGGGCTATAGTGGAAGCAGTTTCCAACTATGTTGCAGTTGGCGGCGATCTAAAAAATGCGTCCCTAATCGATAATTTTATCTGGCCGTTTCCGGACAGTGAATCGCTAGCCAGTCTAGACAAATCAGTCGATGCCTGCGTCGACATGGCCAAAGTTCTTAAGATGCCTTTTGTTTCCGGCAAAGATTCCCTCTCTTCAACATATAGATATCCTGAAGGTCCTGGGCTCATCGAGTCTGAGACTCTCAGAGTCGAACGACGAAGTCCAAGGACTGACGGTAAAGTTCTAAAAATCCCGCCGGTGCTTTTGATATCAGTCTTTGGCAAAATCCCCAATATAGAAAAAACTGCGAGCAGCGATTTTAAAAAAGTTGGATCAGCTATTGTTTCAGTCGGCAAAAGTGATTTTAAGAATCTTGGAGGTTCAACGTACTTTGATGTAATGAATTCGACGAGTAACAAAGTACCGCAAATCGATTTAAAAGTTTTGCCTAAAACTTTAAAATCGATCACTAAAGGTATCCAAAGCGAACAGATTTTATCAGCCCATGATATTTCCGAAGGAGGAATGGCTACAACTCTTTTTGAAATGTGCTTAGGTGGGCAAGTCGGCGCGCAAATTGATCTTAGTAAGCTGACACGTCAAGGAGTCTCCTTGACAGGTAGGCCTGATTTTATTCTATTTTCCGAAACGGCAGGAACTTTTTTAGTGGAAGTAGAAAGCGAAAAAATAGCTAAAAGAATATTTAGAGGTGTCCCTCACCAAATTATTGGAAAAACACAAAAAGAAAAACTGATTAACATCAACAGAGGTAAAAACAAATTAGCATCTGCGTCAATACAAAGTTTGAAAAATGATTGGCAAAAACCCATGATGGAGATTTTTAAATGATGATGAAACCCAAAGTTTGCATTTTAAGAAGTGATGGCACAAATTGTGACGAAGAGCTTTTTTATGCCTTCGAGAAATTTGACGCCTTACCAGAATACGTTCACGTTAACGAACTTAGAGAAAAATCCAAAAATCTCTCAAACTATCAAATTCTCGCCCTACCCGGCGGTTTTTCTTATGGAGATGATATTGCAGCCGGTAAAGTTTTGGCAATTGAGTTAACAAGTTTTTTAAAATGGCAAATACAAGATTTTATTAAGAATAAGGGAATAGTTCTTGGTATATGTAATGGGTTCCAAACATTAGTTCGAACAGGTCTTTTGCCGTTTAACAACTTAGGTAAAATGGATGTAACACTTGCACCCAACGATTCGGGTCATTTCGAATGTCGCTGGGTAAAAATAAAAGCAGACAAAAGCCCGTGCGTTTTTCTAAATGGATTAACTCACCCCATAGAAGTTGCAGTAAATCACGGTGAAGGCAAGTTTTATACCGACGAGAAAACCCTCAAAAAAATCGAAAAACAAAACCTCGTCATCTATCGCTATATTGATAACAAAAACAAGCCAACCCAAAAGTATCCGGCTAACCCCAACGGATCGTCAAACGCCATTGCCGGAATTTGCGACCCAACCGGTAGAATTTTAGGCCTTATGCCTCATCCGGAAAAATTTGTAGATATCACCCAACACCCAAACTGGCGAAGGTGGAAGTATAATTCAGATGGAGCGCCTGCCCGCCAAAGCCTTGGCGACGGCGGGGCTTTTTTTGAAAATATGATAAAATTCGCAAACCAATCATGACCAAAAAGATTACCTACGCTCAAGTCGGCGACGACTATGACACAAAAGATCCAATAAAAAAACTCGCCCAAACCGCTGCGCGTGAGACTTACAAGAATCCCAAAGGCGTCAACTTCCAGGAATTTACAAATTCGCGAGGAGAATCTGCTTACGTCTTTAAAGTTGGCAGTCAATATCTGGCGACAGTTGTAGAAGGTCTTGGAACAAAAAACCTGGTTGCAGATGCGATGCGCAGAATTACCGGCAAAACCTATTACGACACAATAGGTCATGACACAGTAGCAACTATAATCAACGATCTCGTTTCCGTTGGTGCAAAACCTCTGGTAGCTCACGCGTACTGGGCAATAGAAGACAATAGCTGGTTGCAAGATAAAGAAAGGATGGAGGATTTCATAAGAGGTTGGAAATCTGCCTGTGACATTTCTGGCGCCTCATGGGGTGGTGGAGAAACACCTACATTGAAGGGCATAATAGAAGCTCAGACGGTCGATTTAGGTGGTTCTGCACTTGGAATACTCGAATCAAAAAAAGCTATTATAACAGACCAAAATCTTAAAATTGGCGATAAAATTGTACTCGTTAAATCATCAGGGGTTAATTGCAACGGAATTTCCTTAACTCGGGCAATTGCCAAAAAATTACCTAAAGGTTACGCCACAAAACTTGCATCGGGCGAAATGTATGGTGAAGCACTTCTTACCAAAACAAATATTTACGCAAAATTAGTGCAAGATTTAATAGATGCAGATATCAAAATCCATTACATTTCAAATATTACAGGTCATGGTCTTAGAAAAATTATGCGCGCTCAAAAAAACTTCACTTATGTTATTGAGAAACTATTTGAACCACAAGAAGTTTTTCAATTTATAAAAAAGCATGCAAATGTCGACGATTACGAAATGTTCCAGACCTACAACATGGGTCAGGACTATGCAATTTTTGTTAAACCTCAAGATGTTAAAAAAACGTTATCCATCATCACTAGCAATAAATTCCAATCCCTCGACGCCGGCTACGTTTCCCGCGGTCCCCGCCAAGTTATCTTAAAACCAAAAAACATCACCTTTACCTCAGAGACTTTGGACCTGAGATAAAAATATTTTTGCTACAATAACTCCAATATGATTGTTACAAAAAGCTCTCCCTACACAAAAAAAGAAATAGAAAAATTAAAGGAACAATTCGAAACTTACATAAAAACAGTTATCGATATCGGTACAAAGGTTTGCTCCGCGGGCGCAGACCGTCATTTTGACTCAGAACAAATTCTTCTCAGAGAAGGCTCCAAGCAATCCAATATCTGGGGTGGGGGGGTAGATTTGGAAACAAAAGAAATTGATTTCAATTCTTTTATCAATATTAGACCACAAAACAAAAATACCAGCAACGAAATTCAAGATGCTAAAATTAGGCATAAGTATCAAAAACTAACGAGATACTTTTTTAAAGAAGTATTATGAATCATGACAAACAACAACTAGGCGCCCTTGCAATGGATCTTAAAAGAGTAGCGCTTGGTTATCATCGGGGCTCTACAAAAATGGCCGAAAGATTTTTAGAAGAAGCCTTAAAGAGACAAAGGGAATTAAAATTTATAAAGAACCCCCCTTATCTAAATAAATTATTAAAATCGCTCACCAAGTTAGCTAAAGAAAAAAATAAAGAAAAGTTGGCGGAAGATGCTCTAATGTACAGTACACTATTTCAGAACTACGCTATCAAATTGCGGCAACCTTAAAACCAAAAACATCACCTATACTTCAGAGACTTTAAATTTAAGATGAATAATTATTAAAAGATATAAAGATTAATAAATGTCTGAAATCGAAAATTTAAAAACCGAAATTGAAAAAATTAAAGCGCGCAATAGGCGGGTTGAAAAAGATAAAGATTGGGAAACAAGTTTGACCAGAAGAATTGCGATTGCTGCAATTACTTATGTTCTAATCACAATCTTCCTTATTATAGTTGGAGTAGAAAAGCCGTTTCTTGCCTCAATTATTCCAGCTATCGCCTTCTTAATTTCAACGGCCACGCTAAACATCCTCAAAAACTGGTGGCTTAAAAATCAGTAGTAATTAAGTTTACTTAGAAGGTGATTCAGCAGGAGTCGCTTCTTCTTTTGCTACGATACAGGGGTCAAGCTTTTCGTTTTCTTCGGCCGTAAAGTTAGAAGTTCCTCCGTCTGTTAAAAGTTTTTGAATAGATTCTTGGGAAAGCGAGTTTTGCACACATTCTATATTTACTTTACCAACTCCGGGTAAATCTGTCTCGGTTGGTGCTTGAGCAGCAGAAGGTGCTTCCTGTTGGGGTGCTCCACTAAGTAATCCCTTGAAAGCGCCTTGTTTAAAATTTGCCCAGATAAAAATCAGAATAAAAATGCCAATGATTATCCAAATGATATTAAAAAGCAAACTCAGCGCTATTTTAATTTTAATTAAAGCAGACTTTTTATTTTCAATCTTTTTAGTTGCCATAGCCCAATAGGCTATACTAGTGCTGAAATAAAATCAAGTATTAAGAAAAAAATTCATATGCAAAATCGACCGGTTTACCACATGACTCAACAAGGTCTTGATGATTTGAAAGGAGAAGAAGATAATCTGATCAAACGTCGTCCCCAGGTTGTAATTAATCTTACAAACGCTCGTGAACAGGGTGATTTAAGTGAAAACGCAGGCTATCACGCGGCAAAAGAAGAACTTGGCAAAATCGACTCACGCTTAAAAGAACTGCACCACATACTTCGTTTTGTTAAAGTTTCAACAGGAGATAGCAAAAGCGAGGTCACAATGGGGGCTACTGTAGAAATAGAAAGCAAAGCTGGGAAAAATAAATTCACTATTGTTAGCGCAATGGAAGCAAACCCGGCAAAAAGTAAAATTTCCGACTCTTCACCCATTGGTGCAGCGCTTTTAGGTAAAAAAATAGGGGAAACAGTAAAAGTAGATATGCCCGCAGGTAAAATCTCATACAAAATTATTGATGTTAGCTAATCCCGGTTGATCAGGTTAATTTAAAAAGCTAAAATCAAACTATGGACATAATTTTAGCTTTAATTACGAGTATAATAATCTACTTGAGTTTCAGAGTTCTTGAAGCTAAATTCCCTCAATTTAACTTCACAATCGTTGAACTCATTCATGGCAAATTCAATATTAAAAATATTGTTGTCTCTATCGTAATTCCGTTTGCGGTTACACTTGTCTTTGGCATAATTTACAATACAAAAATCCCAGCGGCCTATACGATCCCTGGTTTTCTAGCCGCCCTTTTAATTGTTTGGCCTTATTTCAGAAACCCGGAAAGTATCCCTGCCGAAATGCAAATGGAAAAAACTAGGGCTTATGTAGTCTATCTATTTTTCATAGTCTCATTTACGTTATTTTCATATCTTGGAGGTGTAGTTGGTAGCCGAGGTACTCCCGTTTTGCCTTCGAGTCAAGGGATAGTAGATGGATTTTGGATCGTTCTGTTCGGGGCGTTTTTTACCCATTTTGCCCATCGGTTCCTAAATAAAAAATTCCCCCAAAAACCAGCTAGTAAATCAAACGTAAATCTCCCCGACGAAAATAACCAACCATTAAACACCTAGATGAACAACTGGCAAGATTGGTACGGCGATTTAACAAAACCGGATTGGACCCCGTCTGGCGAAACAATCAGTACAATTTGGGTAATTCTCTATTCAATTATCTTTATTACTTACGGGTTAGTTTTTTATAAATTTCTTAAAAAGAAATTAAAGTTTAAAGTAGTTTTACCATTTATAATTAATCTTGGTGCTAACTTATCTTTCTCACCATTTTTCTTCGGTCTGAAAAATTTAGAACTTGCGCTAATAACAATTCTTGTTGTTTGGTTGACTATAATCTGGACAGTAGTAGTAATTTGGAAACAATCCAGATTCATCGCACTTGCTCAAATCCCGTATTTAATTTGGGTTACTATCGCATCAATCTTGCAATATAATATTACGATTTCTAATTAAATTCGCTTTTTTTCGATATATCCTCTTTTATAAAATTTGCATTTTTACAAAACATCCTATAAAATTTGCCAATGGAAGCCCGAAAGCGCTATAAAATTGCAACTCTTGGGTCGCAT